>Ga0206979_1093_pt1 | contig 15235 bp, 20 predicted proteins | sample Alteio_BWMinCont_19_FD_153463 | JGI IMG/M metagenome (GOLD analysis project Ga0206979, IMG submission 153463) | Enriched cells from forest soil in Barre Woods Harvard Forest LTER site, Petersham, Massachusetts, United States -... | ecosystem: Environmental > Terrestrial > Soil > Temperate forest >... | reverse complement strand
TGGAAGCTTACACATCCCTAGCGTGGACGCACGGATAGCAGGGCGCGCTAGCATGAGGAATACCTGCACAGTGCTTAGGGATAGTGGTTTGGAATTTCTATTCTAAAAATACTTTATTTTTGTCAGAGATTATCACACACATCATTTCGTAAAAAAACTAAATTTATTTACCATGAAAAAACTATTTTTTACTCTTGCACTGACTTTCGCAGTAACATTTTTCGGCTTTAATAATAAAGCAAATGCACAAATCGGCATACCAGGTATGCAGGGCATGAATGTTCAACAGGAAGTGGAGCAGTTAACACAAAAACTGAACCTGACCAATGTTCAGGTACCCAAAATAACAGCTATTCTCAATAAGGCCAAAGCTGATATCGATAAGTTTAAAAAGAGCGGACTTGCAACAGAAGCCCTGAAAGAAAAAACAGATGTAGTGAGCGCCAATGCGCAAAATAAAATCAAGGCAGTGTTAACCCCGGACCAGTTAGCAAAATACAAGGATATGCTGGCCGCCAAAGCACCAGCTACCCCGAAAGTGCCAACCTTGCCAAAAGGGTTATAGAACGGCATATTTTATTATTTGTTTCTAAGCTATACGGCGCCTCCAGCTGGGTATTCCATATTTCGCCAGAGGCTGCAGTAGCTGGCATTGGCGGGACGGGAGCAACATCAGAGAGTTAAGGGAGAATATTTATATTTGCTTAAACAAATAAGCGCTATGTTATCATTCAAATCCTTTAGGTTCATCATGTTGTTTATCATTGTTTTATGTTGTTCTTGTTCAAAGAAGCCAAATCATCCTTTAGAAGATGGGATTTACCTTGTTAAAGATTTTATCAGTGATACAATGAATATCAGAACTTTAACATCAAAGGAGCAACTTATAAATTACGATCCGAAGTATATCAATGATTATCCCATTGAATTCTCAAAAGTGATTGTCAGTAATGATCAGTATGTAGCACTTCGTTTAAAAAGGAATCCGGAAACTCAAACCGAGCCTGATAATCGGAAAATTCTGTTGCTCGACTTCCATGATGACCAGGCTAAGAAACTTTATGATTTTACGTCGAATCATATTATGCAAAAAATTGCCATAGTTATTGGAAACGAGGCGGTATCAGTTGACAAAATAAGAACTGCCATCACAGGTGGGAAATTACAAATTACAAGATGTACGGACAATGGATGTGAAAGGCTTTATTATGAGTTGGAACATGATGTAAAGTGAATTCCACAGCCCCCTCCATGGTCTGTGGGCACAGACCATTTCCCGCAAACTCGTGGACAACAGTCTCAAAAAACTGCGAATTATGTAACTTAAACACAAGGTAATGTAACAAATAAAGGGCTAAGTCCGGGCATCTTTGCACTATAATTTTTATAAAAGTAATCCTACTTTAAAAATAAGCGGCAAAAGAATGACAATAGCTGGTAAATCAGATACTGAGGCGTTAAAAATCGCATTAGACAAACTTGCCTTTCAGGAATCTGAAAACGAAAAGATGACGCTGGAGTTAATTGAGGTCCGTAAAGAATTGGTTTTTCAAAAGGACGAAAATAAAAAGCACGTTAAAGAATTGGCTGTTGCTAATAATGAACTTAAATCTCAGGACGGTGAAAATGAAAAACAGGCTCATGAGTTAATCGTCGAAAGAATAAAAGCGGTCATTTTTGAAATAGTACATCAAACAGATGAAACGATAAAAATAAAGTTTTCCCATTATCTGAGTGAAAAATTGAATAGGGATTACACCTACCTGTCCAACCTGTTTTCAGAACAGCAAGGGACAACGATTGAACAATTCATTATAACACATAAAGTGGATCGTATAAAAGAATTGATTTTAAATGATAGGCTGACTATAACAGAAATAGCATGGAAAATGAATTACAGCAGCCTTTCACATTTATCAAACCAGTTTAAGAAAGTGACAGGATTAACGACTTCTCAATTTAAGCAATTGAACCGCAAAAAACGACCTCATGAAAACAGTTAAATTGCAAGGGTTTCAAACCCTAACTGCTGCGCGTTACGTATGCACTTGCGACTTTCACACATGTACAGACTGGTTTCGAGATTAATGTGACAAAACTATAGTTTCAGCAGTTTTTGTGATATCAATGCCATTGTACTTAAATGAATAAAGCTTCCTATCCTGGCACTTATCATAAATTCGCTCATCAAAAAATATAGTATCGACAATATTAAAGCCCCTTTTAAAATAAAATGTATGAATCCCTGATAAGCTTTGGTTTAAAGCCGTTGGGACATCAAGATAATACACGGAATCGCCTGTATTTGTTGGATAGATAGTAATTGAATCGTAATGTATAACACGGTATCTGTCTATACAATAAAGTTTTACACTGTCCCGTGGAAATGCACCAAGATATTTTTGGGAAAACAAATCATCATGGGCGCTGTCGGAAATTTGAATGACAAATGAAGGAACACCTCTATAAACCAGATCGCAACCACCCTTGTCACAACCCGTAATCATAAGTACCAAAACACCCAGAAATAATATATACCTCATAAGATAGCGCTAAGCTGTAACAACGTTGGCACCCATTACGATAGTATATTGATAGACAGTTTAAAATGGCGTGGTATACGTTGTAGAGACAAGATGCTACCTTTCTCTACGAAGAGAATTCGCGAGTCCAGAAACGAAGCCAGAAAATTAATTAATGATATCGCCTTTATTGTTGGCCAGTCTTTCGCGCCATTTCTGGAGTTCTTCGGGTGTTATTCTTACCCAATCGGTTACTTCTCCAACGATTTTCAATGGTGCCTGGCTGCGATAAGAACGGGTTGGATTGCCCGGAAATTTTTTGTCTGTAACATTAGGGTCATTTTCAAAGCTCCCGGTTGTTTCTACAATATAAACACGTTCTGGATCATTACCTTTAGCTAATGCAGCGGCAAGTCCCGCCCCATTAAGCAAGCCTGTGAAATAAATATGATTCATTGTGACCTCAGATTTGTAATTAGAGTTGCCGCCTGCCGTCAGCAAATCGCCAATTTGCAAATCAGCTTTTGTGCCATGATAAAAGGGCCCTTTGTCAGAAGGTTTATCTGCAGACGAAGTTGCTAATTCATAATTCTTTTTTGCCGCATCAGGGTCGTTTAATTCCTCATAGCATTTGGCAATGTTGAAGTACAAAGAAGGGAGGGCGCTTTTGATGGTGTCGTCATTTATGTTTAAAGCTAGCTGCAAATCTATTTCCAGCCATTTTAATTTGTCGGAAACAGTGTTTTGATGTCGGGCAACGTAATGCGCGGCAATAAATTTTTCAAAATCGTATGTCGCTTCGTTCCAGGCCTGAGTAAATAATTGACTCGCTTCTTCAGCTTTGCCATTTTCTTCCATGGCCATACCTTGAATACAGAGTTTAACGACATGGTTGTTTGGGTTGAATTCCATTTTTAGTTTTTAGTTTTTATCCCTATCCTCCTGTCACTTCGACGATAGGAGAGGTCTGTTACGTATCGGATTTTATGTGTTCTCCTTAGATCGGAATGACAAAGATAGCATAAGGCAACTTTCTTCAGGCACCTCCTTTTGATGTCGCATTTTGCGATATCAAAAATTGAAACTCCATAGGGATTAAGTGTTTGTAGAACATTAATTATAAACATATTATACGACATGGAATGGGTCGAACAATGAATGACTGTTTTGCAATACAGTTCAACCCACTCTGGGGTCGTAATGTTTGCTTGTGATTTTTTCTACAAACATGTGACCCCTCTGGGGTCAGGAGACAAAACAAAGAAATGATTTTTATATTTGCATCATGTCCGATTAGAACTTTAATAAATCAAGATCAACCTATGAGAAAAGTCATGTTCGCGATGAATATCAGCATTGATGGCTGCTACGATCATACTAAATTCGGCCCACCAGATGAGGAAGTTATGGACTATTTTGTCCGTCTTATGCAGGACACTGGCGTAATTGTCTATGGCCGTAAAACATACGAGTTAATGATTCCGTATTGGCCGGAAATAGCTGAAAGCCGGGATGGTTCACCAGATGAACTTGCCTTTGCTGATGTCATGGTACCGATCCCCAAAATCGTCATTTCGCGTACCCTCAAAACTGTCCCCGAAAATACAAGAATCGTTAGTGAAAATCCAGAAGTCATGATCCGCGAATTGAAACAACAACCCGGGAAAAAAATTGCTTTCAGTAGCGCCAGTCAGCTTCAGCATATGTTGAGCCTTGGTCTGATCGATGAACTTTATTTAGTTGTTCACCCGGTTCTGGTAGGAGATAACAAACGCTTATTTGACAACTTCATTCTTCCTGAGAAACATAACTTTAAACTTGATCATACCCAGTTATTTAAGTCTGGCGTTATTGCCCTGCAGTACCAACGAAAATGAATGATATAAGCCTGCAAGAGTTTTCGGTCTGTGGGAACTTAGACAAAGGAATGAGAAATTTTTGGCTGAATTCTCACCCCTCTGGGGTCAGGAAACGACAATATTAATCCCACTCTGCGGCCTATGGCTCAATGACAATTTTCCTCAAACGCGTGGACTATAAGACATGAAAGCCAACTGAAAAGAGTTTTCGCCTGCAAGGACTCAGCGTAGAAATAGAAAATCAATTCCCTTGGTGAAACCCATATCGTATTGCTGCTTCAAGTACATCGATATTTATATCTTTCAGCGTTTTGAACTTAATGCAATACCCGCTCACACTCGCCTTGCCTAGATTTTTTCCATACGTTTCGGATAAATATTTCTTATCGTTGATACCCATGATATAGACAGAGATGCCGGTTGTGTTAGCACTTAGGCCAATTCGATAAAACTCTTTCGTTGTACCATTTGCATATTTTATGGTGTAAGATCCATATCCTATATTTGGGTTACTCACAATTTTATCATTGCTGTCTTTACCATCTAAGAACCATAATTTACATCCGGGTGATACTTTAAGTGTGAGCAGGTGCAACTCTTGCATGTCAGCGCGTTTTGGTTCAGGTTGGCTGTTGATATACTCTTTGATTTGATCATCCAAGTTCATATAAAATCTAAAATTATGAGTTCTTTACTTTGTCTTTTGAAGCGTTTGCCTTTTCATTATTTGCTTCACAAATGTACCATGACCTTTCTGATCTCAAGCGGGGTTCTTGCGGCAATTCAAGGGGGAATCACGCCAACCCTACTTTCCGGTTATTCCATAATGACTTTTGAGTATCAGGATCATGATCCGTCCAAAATTTTATGCGCTTGGCTTTTTATTCCATTGGTAAATATTTGCAAAAGAGTAAATTTGTAGTAGTAGCGGTCGTCAAAGTTTTTACAATTAAATACAAAAAGCTTTATTTATGAAAACCTCAATAGATCTAACTCAGTATAGTGATCTGGCACTTTTACTGCTTCGACTTTTAGTCGCGCTCATATTTTTTACAAGTGGTTTTAGGCATGTCAAAGATCCTGCCACGCGCAGTGAAAGTATTGGTATGTCGAAAGGATTTACGTTGTTTCTCGGTATAGCCCAAATTTTAGGCAGTGTCGGTCTTGCTCTTGGAATTTTAACACAGTATGCAGCTATCGGATTGTGCCTTGTCATGCTGGGAGCCATGCAGAAAAAGATATTTGTATGGAAAACCGGATTCTGGGGCGAAAAAAACTCAGGATGGCATTATGACCTGTTTATTCTTGTAGCAAACCTGGTGATCATTACCACCGGTGGCGGCATGTACGAGCTTGTGGGATAATTATTACAAAGTCATTCGTCAACTTGACAGCCTACAAATTGAGTTATGCAGTCATTTTGAAATCTTTCAATAAGGTCCTTTAAAACCTCCCTGGGTTGCCGTAAATGTTCCACTTACCGTACTGCTTGATGTAGATGCAAACGAGCCTGTGAATGTACCCGAAGCTCTATTATTTGCATTCGAGGTTATAATCATTGATCCGCTGGCGGACTGATAAACCCCACCCTTGCCATCGTAATACAATACATAGGTATCAGTCTGGTTCATATTTAAAGTCCCTGATGCAGCAGATACGGGAAAATAGATCTCCAAATGGCTGTGGTCTGATTTTATCGCGCCTATAGTGGCAATAGATAGACCACTTCCGCTGGTGAAACCATGGAGAGTATCGCCTCCCCAATAAGTGTTGTTAAATACAATATAACAAGAATCTTTTGGGGTAAAAACGGTTGTATTGTTGGCAGGTGCCGGTGTATTCTTTTTACAACCTCCAATGATAACAATAACTACAAAAGCAATTAATGGTAGAAATTTAGCTGTGTTTTTCATATGCTTAAATGATTTTTTATTGGCAAATATAATATTTGGCTTAAATTCTCCAAAAAATATAAACAAGGAATAAGACTGTTTTCAGGCCCCTGGTGATGCTTTTATAGCCGGATTAAAAAATATTTGCTAATAAATTTGTTTGGTAACTTTAAAGTTACATATCTTTGCGTAACTTAAAAGTTACATATAATGGAAAAACAAGTAAAACAAACATGGCACTTTAATAAGTCGCCAAAAGTGGTCTGGGAATATCTTACTAACCCTGAACTCATGGGAGAGTGGCTGATGAAGTGCAATTTCGAACCGATAGTCGGGCACAAGTTTCAGTTTATAAACAACGATAAAATTGATGCCTACTGCCAGGTATTGGAAATTATTCCTGGCAAAAAGCTTTCTTATTCGTGGAAAAAGGGAAAAAGCGAAAATGAAATCAGGCTTGATTCAGTAGTTACATGGACCCTGAACGAAAAGAATGGGGGCACAGAATTATTGTTGCAACATGGTGACTTTGAGGTTTTAAAAGATTTTGATGATCACAATAACGGATGGAATTATTTGCTAAGCCATTTGGTGGAACGTTTAAATGCTTCCTCTGATGCAGCGGCAAATGTTTGATGCCTTCCAGGTAATCGCTGACCCCAGCCGCAGGCAAATGATGATGCTTCTTTCAAAAGACAGCATGACGATAAATGCTTTGGCTGAGAATTTTGATATGAGCCGGCCTGCCGTTTCGAAGCACATTAAGATCATGTACAATGCAGGCTTTATTTCCATTACCGACATTGGAAGAGAACGCTATTGTACACTAAAGCAAGAAGGCTTTAATGAGTTGCAGGATTTCATTGACTATTTTGATAAATTCTGGACAACTAAACTGAAAAAGTTGCAAATACTTTTAGATGAAAAATCGAAACAGTAATAACAGTGAGTCAAAATTATACAGCAACTATCGAGGTGATAAATTCTCCTGCAGAGATTTTTCAACGAATCACCAGCGACGTTTCGAAATGGTGGGGAGGTAAAGACTTTTCCGGAAGAAGTACTCAGGCTAACGATGAGTTCGTCGTTAACCATCCCGGTGCTCATTACTCAAAACAGAGGTTGGTTGAAGTTATTCCTGATAAAAAATTGGTATGGCTTATTATAGAGAGCAAGCTTAGCTGGTTGAAAAATCAAGAGGAATGGACAAACACCAAAATGGTTTTTGAAATTAGCGCGAAAGGAGATAAAACAATACTCCATTTTACGCACGAAGGACTTACTTCCGATAAGGAGAGTTATGCCAGGTGTTCTGAAGGCTGGAATATGGTCATTAAGGATTGGTTATGTACTTTGATCATGTATGGCATAGCACATTTTTAATAATCACAGACACAATTTATAAATTTGATAAAACTAAATATCATGGAAACAATTACAAAAAATTACAAAACAAGTATTTTAGTAGATGCCTCATTGAAAACAGCTTATGACAGCATCTGCAAGATTAATGATTGGTGGGGACATATCGACGGGCCAACGCATCATGTCGGTGATGAATTTGTGTATCATCCCGGCGAAGTCAGGGTAAATTTTAAAGTTACTGAAATGATACCTGGGAAAAAAATCACCTGGCATGTAACTGACTGCCATCTGCCCTGGCTGAAAGATATTCAGGAATGGAAAGATACTTCCGTTGTTTGGAACTTAAAAAGCATTGGAGGAGGAACGGAAATAGATTTTGAACATGTCGGTCTGGCCCCAGCATTAGAGTGCTTTGATGGCTGCGTAAAAGGCTGGGATCAATATGTAAAAGGAAGCTTGAATAAGCTCATTACAGAAGGTATTGGTGAGCCGGGCAAATAAAAGAATTGCACGTCCTTTAATCCGTGATCGTGCAAATCTCTTTCAAATGCTTAGGTGACATAATTTCATCGGCAATAAACTGTGCTACATCATGTTTACTGATGTGGTACTTTGGATCTTGTCCGCGGGCGTTAACTGTGAAAGTGCTTTTTTCCGGGATGTCTACAATTTCGGTAGGCCGAACGATCGTCCAGTCAAGTCCTGAATTGCGAACCATTTCTTCCTGGATGCCATGATCGTTGAAGGCATGGGTCAGAATTTCATTATGCTTCACATACTCTCTAAAAGTTTCAGGAAGATACATCCAGCTTTCTGCTACGCCATGGGAGCTGAGACAGATGATATGGCTGGCTCCCTTGTTCTTCATAGCCGCGATGATATTTGCCGTGCCTTTACTCATGGTATCAAATGCAGAATTATTAAAACCAAGCGCTACAACAACCCCATCCCCTGGTTCTATGCATTGTTCCACTATTTTTTCATCCAGAACATCGCCGGCTACATATTCAATATTATTGCCTGGTTCTTTCGCCTGCCTGGTGAGAACCAGTACTTTTAAACCTTGCGCAGCGAGTTTGTTTACAATGAGTTGTCCTACCGAACCGGTACCACCAAAAACCACTATTTTCATTATATATGCTTTTTAAATATCGAGTTAATTACGGATTACGAACCTGAGTGAATCCTAAGAAAATGCAAATGCCACCGCAGCCTCAGAATGGATCAAAGTGGTGTCAAAAACGGGAACATTAACGTCTGCTTGTTTTATGAGGGATGGTATTTCGGTACAGCCTAAAATAATACCCTCAGCACCTTGTGAAATCAGTTTTTGAATGATGGATAAGTAACCACTTTTTGTTTCTTCTTTGATAATGCCCTTACCAAGTTCACTGTAAATTTTTTCATGGATATAATTCCGGTCTTCTTCGTCAGGAATAATTGTTTGTATATCATGTTCTGATAATTTCGACCTGTAGAAATCCATTTCCATGGTGAGCTTTGTCCCCAGAAGTCCGACTTTTTTAAGGCTCTTATTTTTTATTTCATTGGCAGTTGCAACAGCAACATGAATAACCGGAACACCAATTTTTGCTTCAAGTTCATCGGCAAACATATGCATGGTATTGGCGCAAAGAACGATGGCGCCTGCCCCTGAATTTTTCAAATGGCCGGCTGCTTCTGAGATGATATCAAATGTGCCTTCCAGGTCCTTTGATTCATTGTGGCGGATTATTTCCCCATAATTTACCGAATAAATAATACATTCAGCCGACTCATTCCCACCGAGGCGTTTATTGACTGCCTGGTTGATGTACCTGTAATAATCAATCGTTGAAACCCAACTTATGCCGCCAACTAGACCCAGTATTTTCATAAATGCAAATATAGCAATATGTAGTTGTACTGGTTAACCTATAGGCGGACAATGACTACCTCCTTTTTTCGCCACCGCCTTCATGGCCACCCATAGGTGCCGGTGCACGTTGTGGTGAAGGCCTTGGGGCTTGCATTCTACCGCCGCCACCGCCTTGTGGTCTTTGTTGTGGCGCCATATGTTGTTGTGGTGCCGCATGTTGTGGTTGCATCCTGGGCGCTTGCTGGTGGGGAGCCTGATGCTGTTGAACATGCTGCTGTGGTGCCTGATGATGTTGAGGCTGTCTTACACTTTGATGTGTGGATGGATGATTTTGAGGCGCCCTTGTAGCATGTTGGCTTGGCGATGCCTGGTGATTTGTCTGGGTTCTTGGAGTAACTTGATGTGTCGTGGTTCTATTGGTATTCGTGTGGGTGGAAGGAGTTCTGGTACTTGTAGCAGGGCGGGCCATGGCTGCCCTCGCTCCGGGGTTTCCTTTATTGGTAGCAAAATGGGTAGCAGGGTCTTTTCTGGCTGCCGCTATGTGTGAACGCTGTACGGAGGTAGCACCAACATGCTTATCTCTTGCTGCTATTCGCTCATTTGCGGTTGGTCGTGCAGAAACGCCATGCGGGCCATTAAAAGCGGCCCGGCTGCCACCGGCATGCACGGCAGATCTATCAACATATGTGTTATGTACCACCCTGGAGTCAACATGAGAAACGGCAGTGTTGTAACGGAAGTGGCCGCCTTCCCATCTGCCACCGTCATATCCGTGCCCCCAATAACCAAATCCATAATTAATGCCTCCGTAGTAGCCGATATGTGGTCCCCAATATCCTCTATGCCAGTGATAAAAGCCACTATAAAAACCCCAGTATCCCGGTGTCCATAGAAAGCCGACTGTTGGAGGCGCTACCCATGTTCCCGGCACCCAATAGTACCCATCTGTAGGATCGTATGCCCAATATCCCGGTGACCAGATCCATCCATCATAGGGACAATCAGGCTGAACATAAACGGGTATTTCAGGAGGGGCGATAGCTACAGATACACTTACCTGAGCATTTGCATTAGAGTATGTTAGTAACAGAATTACTAAGACGATGAGAGTAACTGCGATTCTTTTCATCGGATTATATTTATAGGTTTTATTCATAACGCATTACCTAAAAATATGTTTAAATGCCAGGGGTTCGACAATCCCAATCATCGGGATTTGTAGTCCTGACCTCAGCGGAGTCACATGTTTGTAGTAAAATCAAAAACACAAATCCACCGACCCCAGAGGGGTCGAACGTCAATTTTTATTTGTAGTTCATTTGCTGTTCGAACCCTCCGGGGTCGGAAATCGTGGGCGTGTCAATATCCTACAAACGTTTCACTCCTCCGGAGTGACTCTTCCGATAGTTATTTTGGTGAATATTTTAAGGATTTTCAGGATAATTATACTCGATTATTTAAGACCGGTATCCTATTTATCCTTTCATCCTGAAAATCCTGATTCAGAATATTTCCTACCTCTCCAAAAACCCCTTCAGCTTCTCTACCATATAGTCAAAATGAGTGGCATCCAATCCGGGCCAAATGCCGAGCCAGAAAGAGCGGTTCATCACGATATCGGTATTGGTAAGATCTTCTACCACACGGTGTTTGATATGCTGATAAGCAGGTTGTTTGATCAGGTTTCCGGCAAAGAGTAATCTGGTTCCTACTTTCTCGCTTTCAAGATATTGGGTGAGTTCCGTTCTGTCAATATTGTCATTCCTCAAAGTCAATAAAAACCCGAACCAGCTAGGATCTGAATTTGGGGTTGGTTCTGGCAGGATCAGGTGCTCTTCAAGTGGTTTCAGTCTTTCATAGAGCAGCTTGTGGTTTTCGCGGCGTTTTTGCACGAAATAATCAGCCTTTTCCAACTGTCCGAGTCCTATAGCAGCCTGTGTATCTGTTACTTTAAGGTTATATCCTATATGGGTATAGGTGTATTTATGATCATAGCCAAAAGGCAGGTCACCTAGTTGCCATTCGAAACGTTTGTTGCAGGTGTTTTCTTTACCCGGGTCGCAATAGCAGTCACGGCCCCAATCCCGAAAACTCTCTGCGAGCAGTTTCAGCTTCATATCATTGATCAGCACAGCGCCTCCTTCACCCATTGTAATATGGTGGGCAGGATAGAAAGAAACCGTAGCCAGGCTGCCGAAGGAGCCGGTTTTTTTGCCATTATACGTTGAACCCAGCGCATCGCAATTGTCTTCAATTACATACAGGTCATGTTTTTGGGCCACTTCCATCACAGCTTCCAGGTTGAAAGGATTGCCAAGAGTATGTGCCATCATAATGGCTTTTGTTTTAGGACTTATGGCTGCTTCCAGCTGATGAACTTTGAAATCATATGTTGGTATGTCAATATCCATAAAAACCGGTACGCATCCGAACTGGATCATGGGGTTTACGGTGGTTGGGAAGCCTGCTGCTACGGTGATGACTTCATCCCCAGGTTTCAGGGCTTTGTCACCCAGTTTAGACGAGGTAAGCGCATTAAAGGCTACCAGGTTTGCGGATGAGCCGGAATTGACGAGCAACGATATCTTGGAACCAAAGTACTTGGCAAACTTGCGTTCAAACTCTTTGGCATAGCGGCCTGTGGTGAGCCAACCATCCAATACGGCATCTACACCTAACAGGAGATCATTGGCGTCAATAACTTTCCCAGTGGGGGGGATATAGTCCACTCCAGGGGTAATAGGCTTAAATACGGCTTTTGCGGCCTGCTCTTGTAAAAGCTCGAGCAAAGGGCCTTCTATATTTTTGTACATGGCACAAAGTTAACAGTCAGCAGTCAACAGTCGTCAGTCAACAGTAACAATTATTTAGGATCGGATTAAATAAACTAATGATATTAATAAACATTGACCGCATAACAGGTTCAAAATGCTGCCACTGTCTTTCGGTATAGCCATGTGTTCCCCTGAGTTTTATCTAAAATATAACGCTTCTCCAATTCCCCAATCAATATTTTTCTCTCACCAAACCGCCCACTTTCATCCCAGATCAGGACATAATCCGGCCACGCACCACTTTTGGCAGCATACATAGAGAATTCAGAATCGGTAAGCATTTCACCATATTCCTGGAAAAAAGTGGATGGGTCCTTACCGGGCTTCCATTTAAGCGGGAAATAACTTTGAGAGGCTTCGTAATCGCTCAAACAAACCAGTTTTCTTTCAATGCTCAAATAGTTGGAGGCATGCAGAAAAACGATGATGTCAATATCCCTGATGGTGTCCAATGGTGAACTATCAGGATTGCTTTGGTGAATGACAAAAGGAAGAATCGTTTTGCCTTCAGGAATACGGTTTTCAATATTCATGAAAGTCGCAAGCCGATTTTGTATCTTTTCAAAATGAACTGCCCTGAAAACCAGCCAGAAGATCGCGAAAGCGAAGAAAATACATGCCGATATTTTTTTCAGTTTTTCCGGATAAGAATATACTGAAATACATATGATTGCGATGATATTGCTGTATAAGATCAGCCTGATGAGAATAACGCTTCCCCCCGCTATTTCTTCCGGAGAAAAAAAGGTCATTATTGAGAACAAAACAAAGAAAAGATAAAGAATATCGAGCCTATAAAATCGTTTCTTTTTGATCCTGATGACAAGGTTATAGACAAAGAAGAATACCAGAATGGCTGCAAATGCCGCACATATCCTCAGGTTTGCTTTACCTAAATAGTTAAGGCCATAATTCTGCAGTTGGTCAATGATATAACCTGTTACAGATCTTTGGGTAAATGTTATTTCTGATCCGCTTTGGTTAAAGAACATCAGAAAGAAAAATAGCGAAGGCAATATCGCTATGATGAGGCTTAATATCCTTTGCAGAAAATGTTTTAAAGGATCATTTTTGGCTTTAATTTCATGGTATAATGTCGACAGCATGAATATTCCGATAGTCATGCCCAAAATCACAAAAGAAACCGGGTGACTGAAATAGGTTAGGGTAACCAGGATAAGGAATACTAATAGTCTTTTAAAACTGAAAACACCCTGGTATTTAAGCCAATAGCCTACCGCATAAAAATAGAATATGATGCTGAAACAAAAATTAAAGAACCCGAGATACATGGTGATATTATAAACCAACGGGAAGATTAACAGGACTATAAAACTGCTTTTCGGATTGATTTGCCTGATAAGAAAACGAAAGGAGAGGGGCAATAACATGAAATACAAAACGAGGAAGATCTTTTCGGCCAAAAAGGCAGGTAAAACCATCATCGCTAATGAATAGAATGCCGTTATAAGCCAATTGGGATTCGGGACCCTATTGATATCAAAATATTGCGAATATAAGGTATGATGATTCAGGATCATATCCTTAAAAATAAATGCATTATAGAGATGTGAAGGGCCGTCTTGAGTGAGGAAATACTTGCCAAAAAAAAGAGGGGTCAAATGAAGGATAAGCAGTGTATAGAAGAGACGGTTAACAGTCTTTTCATTTAAAGGATGAAGACCCTTTTTACTCATTTGGAGAATGGAGAATCAAAATCTTCAAGAGAATCAAAATCCAGGTCTCTTTCTGAAACAATCGGATGTGCCACAGGCCACTTGAAACCAAATGAATCATAGCGAATACCGGTATCATGGTCTTTATTGTAAACACTGGTCGTGAGATAAAATAAAGTAGCCGTTTCTGATAATGCGCAAAAGCCGTGGGCGACACCTCTCGGCAGATAGAGCATCGCTTTTTGTACATCGTCCAACTGGTAGGTTCTGAATTGTTTGTAGGTCGGCGATTTTTTTCTAAGATCAAGTGCCACATCAAGCACAGCCCCCTGTACTGCAAAAACCAGCTTGGCATGATCGTGTGGGGGGGTCTGGAAATGCATGCCACGTATCGCGCCTTTCACAGATTCTGAATAATAGCTTTCCTCGAAATCATGTTCCATTTTATGCTTGGCAAACTCTGCCGCATGAAATGTTTTCACAAAACTGCCGCGGCTGTCTTCAGCAATAAATGGCTTGATGAGGTAGAGCCCGTGTATATGTTGTTTTATGAATTCCATGAACGAACAAATATCGCAAAGTTTTTCACAAAGACGAAACCAATCATTCGGTCTTTGATGATTCTACCGAAACGCTATCACCAACCTGCGTTTTGATCCTGAATAATTTATGAAAGACAAATGTGACAATTAATCCTAAAACGCATCCGAAAATAACAGAACTGATCCTGCCCAACGACGCATCCCATACATGCACACCTTCAGGATGCATCAATACAATGATCATAGCAGCAAGGGTAGATTTGGCGCCCGTATTTAGTTTGAAAAGATCGCAGAGGAACAAGGAAACGATGGCTCCTGCTCCCATATTATATGGCACCGGCAAAGCAGTAATGAGAATAAGTAATCCTGAAAAGGCGCCTACCAGGTTGGCCTTGATGCGTGTAAGAGCCAATGGCATAGCATCAGTTCCTTCAGGCGATAAAACCAAAACTGAAGAAATAAGACACCATGCAAAATCGAGCCAATGTACCAGTATCGAAGCTACATAACTTAACAAGACTGCTGCAATCGCCTTTAAAATATAAACAGATAGGCTTTTATACCTGGTTTTGAGAATTGTATTCATGAAATCCGGTAGAACCGATTAGGTAATTTGATAATGCTCTTTTGTTTTCTCTATTGATATTAAAACCATGTTTTTGAAAACATCAAGATCTATGTCTGAGA
>Ga0206979_1057_pt2 | contig 15266 bp, 9 predicted proteins | sample Alteio_BWMinCont_19_FD_153463 | JGI IMG/M metagenome (GOLD analysis project Ga0206979, IMG submission 153463) | Enriched cells from forest soil in Barre Woods Harvard Forest LTER site, Petersham, Massachusetts, United States -... | ecosystem: Environmental > Terrestrial > Soil > Temperate forest >... | reverse complement strand
GCTCCAAATCAAAGGCTTACAGTTGGAGAAATGATTACTCCTTCAATCCTGGTAAAAGAATGTACCGCAATACCGACAATAAAATCATTGGAGGTGTTTGCAGCGGTATGGGTGAATACCTTGGCATTGATCCGGTTTGGCTCAGGTTAATTTTCGTAGCTATTTTCTTTGGATTTGGTTCAGGGTTACTAATTTATATTATTCTCTGGATCATATTACCAGCAGCCACCACGCCTTCAGAAAAACTTGAAATGCGCGGCGAAAGAGTTAACATTTCAAACATTGAGAAAACAGTCACCGAAAACCTTGATGCCTTAAAACAAAGAATCGATAAAGAATTCGGCAAATTTGATAAAAAAGATTTCGGGAGTAAAGTTAATAACTTTTTTCATGGCCTTTTTGAAGGACTGGAGGGTGGATTGCGTGGTGTGTTTCACGCCTTTGCATGGCTTTTCAGTACCATATTTATCCTCATAAGTGCAGGGGTTATTATCGCGTTATTATGTGTGGTATTTGGGTTAACGGGTGTTGTAGGTTTTGCGGTGCCGGTATTTTTTTTAGATTTTTTTCATGATGGCCACACGGCTTCTATCGTATTCATTCTGATACTGGTGTTAATTGGCTTACCCTTTATTGGGTTAATGTTTCGTAGTCTTCGATATATGAGTGGATATCGTGGCAGGAGCAGAAATGGTTTTTTGGGTTTCCTTTGGATATTGTCTTTTGTTGCAATCCTTGTACTTGTATTTGGAAATGTATCTGGTTTCAGGTCATCTTATTCATATAACACAACGGATGTTTTAAAGAAACCTTCACATGATACTTTGTATCTGAATACCAATGGATATGCTTCCGAAATTAAAGAGTTTCATGGAAATGGATGGATGGATGTAAGCAGGTTGTGGGACCGTATACAGACTGCAAATGATACGAGCAGGGTAGGACTGGTTTCATTGAATATCACAAGGTCAGATGATCACAGTATCAAACTTGAGAAGACATTTAAATCAAGAGGAAAATCAGTAAGGGATGCCATGACTCTTTCCGAATCAATAAAATACAACTATACCCAGGCTGATTCACTCCTGCTTTTTAATGAAACATTCCGCATACCAAAAGACGAAAAATGGCACGGACAAAACGTTCGACTTGAATTACAGATACCCGAGGGCACTGTGATCAAGATGAAAAGAAACATGAACGATATTATCTATGATATTGATAATGTACAGGATATGGATGATGATGAAATGCCATCGCATGTATGGATGATGAAACAGGATGGACTTACCTGCATCGATTGTGGAAGTGATCAGCATGACTGGAACAAGAATCCGGTTCATACACATACACATTCGCGCCACAACAAATGGGAGTGGCACTGGAATGACTAAAGTTTTTGAACAAAATATTCACGTCATATATCAAAGACAGCCAATTAATTATAACAGGTTAATTGGCTGTTTTTTTATTTGTCTTTTTTTAATTTAAGGTTTTGGCACGAAATCTGAATTTTGGTTCTCCATTAAACAAAATCGAAAAACAAGTGTCTTAACTTTAAATTAAATTAACCCGAACATGAAGAAAAACATTTTTAAGTTCATGCTGATTTTAGGAATCGGCTTGTTAACCCAATTCGGTGCTAAAGCCCAATGGATCAGGGAGCGCCCAAGACATGATGAAGTAGAAGTAAGAGGCGCCCGTCCGAGCGGAAGGCATTTCTGGCACGAAGGAGAATGGGGATGGCGCGGCGGCGCTTATGTATGGTTACCCGGCTTTTGGGAAGTCCCTCCACACGGATCAATATGGGTAAGAGGCCACTGGAGAGGTGGACCTAATGGATCCAGATGGGTACCAGGCCATTGGAGATAAAATCTTGATGAGTGAGAAGTGAAAGGTGAGAAGTGAGAAGACCTTGTGCAATTACAGTTCTTCAACTTCTTACTTTTCACTTCTTACTTTTTACTCTTTTTTATTCGTTCAAAATAGACTCCATGGCCATACCGCGGGAGCCTTTTAGGTAGATAACAGCATCCTGAAAATTTTGCTCTTCAAACCATTTTTTCAATGAATGCGTGTCATTAAAAAAATGTCCAGGATAATTATTTTTTAATGCATAAAAATTGTTTCCGGCAAATGCCACAGCAATAAATTTTTTAAAATCTATTGCCTCTAAAATGCTTTTGTGTTCTTTTTCGGCATCGTCACCGAGTTCAAACATATCACCCAGTATAAGCACTTTGTTTTGAGCCGGATAAGAAGCGAAATCTTTAACAGCCGGTGCCATACTGCTGGGATTGGCATTATAAGCGTCCAAAATATAGGTGTTTGTTTCTTTTTTGATGATCTGGGATCGGTTATTTTCTGGCATATAGCCTTCAATTGCATTTTTAATACGCCAGGGATCAATTTCAAAAAGACTTCCTAAAGCCGAAGCTGCCAGGATATTGTAGACATTAACGCTCCCGAAAAGTTGCGAATTTATTTCATAAGATATTTCCTGTACCTGGTCGTTTATACGTGCCGACAAAGTTGGAAACATTGAAGTGATTTCCCCTGAGATTTCTGAACCTTCATTAATGCCATAAGTTATTGTCTTCATGCCGGTTGCATTTCTTACAATTCGCTCGTCATCCATATTTACCAATGCCGTGCCATCATGCTTCTTTAAATAATCAAACAACTCCATATTGGCCTTTTCAACACCATCCATTCCGCCAAAACCTTCCAGATGGTCTTTACCGATATTGGTTACTATTCCAATATCAGGTTCGGCTATTTCACACAAAAAAGCATTTTCTCCGGCATGGTTGGCACCAAGTTCCAGGATAGCGGCCTTATGTTCTTTTGTGATCTGTAAAATACTCAATGGCAGTCCGATATGATTGTTATAATTTCCTGGTGTGGCGAAGGTGTTCATCTTTTCGTTCAACACTCTTTTCATCAGTTCTTTGGTAGTTGTTTTACCATTGGATCCTGCAATAGCGATCACTTTGATACCAAGACTTCTGCGATGATACCGGGCCAGGTCCTGTAGCGCCTTAAGGCTATCTTCCACCAGGATACATCTGTCATCTATTTGATATTCCGGGTTATCGATCACGGCAAGAGCAGCGCCATTTTCAAGTGCTTGATTTGTAAAGATATTCCCATCTAATCTTTCGCCCCTGATAGCCCAATAAATGCTGCCATTAACCACCTTTCTGGAATCATGAATGATGAGCGGATTTTGGAGAAATTTTGTATATAATTTGGTAATATCCATAGGATGGCTTAAATTGTATGGCAAATTCTGTCAAAATATCGGGATATGAAAAAATTTCTACTATTCTTATTGCCCGCGGTGTCGTTTTTAGCGAAGGCTCAGTTTTCACCGGTCTATTACCAATCTAATTACATTCGTGTGGTTCAGCCATGTACGGATGACAGTAGTGACCTGTATCCGTATACGCATAATGACCTGATAAGTTTTTCCAGTTCCAAGGCGAAATATGATACGTTGTTGAATCCTTTTACCGGCGGGTTTAACAATGCTACTTTTTTTAACGTCGATATAAATGGCGATGGCATTCAGGACCTGTATGTGTTTGACAGAGAAGCCAGTGAAAACCAGTTTTTGCTGTTCCAGGGCCTTAGTGCAAAATCAATTTCGTACAGATACGCCCCCCAATATCATTATCAATTTCCACAAGACGTATCAAAATGGGTGGAGATGGCAGACTATAATAAAGATGGATTGCCCGACCTGTTTACAGCTTCGCCAAATATCTACTGCAATACATGTATCAAGGCTTATAAAAACACAAGTTATAAGGATGTAAATTCAGGAAACTATGTAAACCAGTTCACGTCAGCAGCAGACCCTTTGTATTATTACGATTCACTGGGAAACCGGACAGAAATTGATGTGAGTACTGCCTCCAACCCACAGTTCGTGGATGTGGATAAAGATGGATATCTTGACATATTGGGTTTTGATTTAAACCTTATTGCACCAAGGTTTTACAGGAATAGGGCAAAGGGAACTGATAGCCTGAGCTTTTGGTATACAAAGGAATGTTGGGGATATTTTAATGAATTGACGCAGCATCTATATACCCCGTGGAACTGCGAACGAAACTCGGCAGGACAACGCGTTTGGACTGGTACTTATGACCCTGATCCTGCCTATAAAAGTTCTTCATCCCATTTTTATAATTCCATGTGTGCGTTTGATGTGGATTGCGATGGAGATATTGACTTATTGCTGGGAGACGGATTGAATGATTCGCTGGCATTTCTTGAAAACGGAAATATAAACGGAAACCACAGTTACCATAAAGATACGATTGTAAATATCTCATTCACACATAATAATAATGAATTTCCTGTTTATGCGCCATCTGTAATTGCTACAATGCCTACAGCTTCCTGGCTTGATATAAATCACGATACCCTGAATGATCTTGTTGTGGCGGCCGGGCAGCCCACTTTCAGGGATTCCTTTGTGGTTGACAGAATTCATAATATCTGGTATTATGACAATGAAGGGAGTAAGGCATCTTCGCCTGGTGGAGCGTCCAATAATTTTATCCTGTCAACGAAAGATTTTTTGCAAAATACCATGGTGGATTGGGGCATCAACTCGGCACCTTGCTTTATTGACGTTGATAATGATGGCCGAAAAGATCTGATCGTTGCCGTGAAAGATGGCGGTGGCCAGAATGGGTTCAGTCATTTGATATTATATCTTAACAAGCCCGGAAAAACACCGGAATCCAAGCCGTATTTGCTGTTTAAAACAGATGATTACCTGGGTTTTTCAAAACTATCCAAAAACAATTACTGGCCGATTCCGGCAGCATATCTAAACGGGAAAGACAATAAAACTGATCTATTGATAGGCAATGAGACGGGCCAGGTGATGTATTATAAAAACGAGGGTAGCGTGGGTGGTAACCCGGCTAATTTTCATCTTTCCACCAGTGCGCTCCAATACATATCCAAGCCATCTGGAAAACTAAAGCCCATAGACGTTGGAAGTTCTAACAGCGCACCCACAGCAGCAGATCTGAATGGTGACGGCAAAATGGATCTTCTCATCGGCAGCAATTATGGAACAATAAGTTATTACCGCTGCCTTGGCTATCTTCCGGGGTCTGATAATGTGCCTTATTTTGAACTTGTAACCGATTCATTTGGCGATCTCTATACCCAGGCCGGAACCGATTATCAAACAACAGTTTGTGTGGCCGACATGGATAAGGATGGGAAACCAGATTTGCTGATCGGGGATATATACGGGAGACTTTGGTATTACCATGATTTTGATACTATTAATAAATTAGTTCCCACTAATAAAATCCTGGTATATGATAATGGGGCAAATAAAGTAGACTCTAACAAAGTTTTCAGCAGATACATCGTTCCGGCAGTTGCAGATCTGGATGGAGATGGCTATCCGGATATTATGCTGGGCTGCGTGCGGGGCGGACTTATTTTTCTGGGTAGTGCAAATAATGGTTTTGAAAGTCTTCGAAATTCAACTATTGAGGAACAGGTCCCGTACAATCCAATTGGGATGTCAATCTTCCCGAATCCTGCAAAAGAAATGTTCACGCTTGAATATAATAACCCGGATAAGCCGCAGAATGTTAACCTGGTGGTCACAGATATGCTGGGCCGGCAAATATTATCGCGCAAATTTGTAATGCAAAACGGCAAAGGCGATGAGCAATTTTCAACTTCTACGCTCGCCGCAGGAATATACGCTGTAAATATTGAATTATCAGGACAGATATTGTTCAATAATAAGTTGGTTATTGATAAATAATATCTGTTGCGCGATTGGAAATAGGACCGGCCTTTGAAAAAATGGCTAAGAAAGCAAATGGAATGAACGTAAAAACAAAACACAGCCGCAGGAAAGCCTTGACCGATTGCAAGAGGTGGAAGCGGCATTGTTTTGTTGAGTGAATGAAATGAAGCTTTCAGCCAATTTTTTCAACAGCCTTGAATTTTTGGTACTTTTGTTTCAAGACAAAAGTACAGTTATAATAAACATGTAATGAGGTTATTATGTTAAACGCCAAAAAGCTCATGCTTTTTAGATTAATCGCACAAAAGATAAAAAAGCTTAGTCCGACAATGAAAGCATTTTATGTTACCGGATTATTGTTTTTTATAATCGCGGTTAACCATGCGAATGCGCAGGTTTCTCCGGTATACTACCAATCGAATTACATCCGTGTGGTGCAGCCCGATGTTGATGAGCCCTCTACCCAGACGGTGAATTATTCTGACCCCAAGGCAAAACTTGATACCTTGTTAAATCCTTTCACTGGGGGCTTGAATAATCCGACTTTTTTTAATGTTGATTTTAATGGCGATAGCATCCAGGATCTGTACATATTCGATCGGGAAGCCGGCGAAAACCAGTTTCTTTTATTTCAGGGTGCTGGTAAAAAATCAATATCATACCGCTATGCACCACAATACCATTATGCCTTTCCGCAACAGGCGTCAAAATGGGTTGAATTTGCTGATTATAATAAAGATGGGCTGCCGGACCTGTTCACAAGTTCCTATAGTTGCAATACATGCGTACAGGTTAATAAAAATACCAGCTACCAGGACAAATCTTCAGGGAAGTATATTACGCAATTCAAAAAGGTAACGGATACGCTTTTTTATTATGATTCTATAGGCAGCAGAACTCCTATAGGTATCGCCAATTCATCAAACCCGCAGTTTATAGATGTTGATAAAGATGGTGATCTGGATATATTAGCATGGGACCTGGGCTTTACTTCAATTCAGTTTTTCCGTAACCGCGGCAAAGGCCAGGATAGCCTTAGCTTTTGGTTCACCAAAGGTTGCTGGGGATATTTTACGGAATTCCTCCCTCATTTTTATCAAAACTTTAGCTGCGAATTAAATTCAAATCATCAACCGGTACATTACGATAATACTTATGACCCCGATTCTGCTTATAAGAAGCTTCATAGTTCCGGACAACATGGCGCATTTTCTCTATGTGCCTTTGATGTTGATTGTGATGGAGATATTGATCTGCTGCTTGGTGATGGATTTAATGATTCGCTTGCTTTTATTGAAAACGGTAACATTGTTCGCGGTCAAAAGTATAATGGCAATGGCTTCGATACCATGATAAACTTACATCCAACAAATCAGCAATACCCAATAGGAGCGCCTTGTGTCATCGCTACAATGCCAACACCCTCTTTGGTTGATATTAATAATGATAGTTTAAATGACCTTGTTATTGCCGCAGGACAGCCGACAGGTAAAGACTCTTTTGTAACTGATAGGATACATAATATCTGGTATTATTATAATAGCGGCAATAAGCCATCATCTCCAAATGGTGCATCAAATAATTTTGATCTCGTCACCAAAGATTTTTTACAAAACACCATGATAGACTGGGGCATCAATTCAGCTCCTTGCTTTATTGATGTGGATAATGATGGCAGAAAAGACCTCATTGTCGCCGTGAAAGATGGTGGTGCTGTAAACGGGTTTAGCCACCTTGTCTTATATTTAAACAAGCCAGGCAAAACACCCGGGGCAAAACCATACCTGCTCTATAATACAGATGATTACCTCGGCTTTTCTAAATTGTCAAAAAACATTAACTGGCCAGTTCCTGCGGCTTATTTAAACAGTAAAGACGGCAAGAGCGACCTGTTGGTCGGCAACGATTCCGGCCAGGTAATGTACTTCAAAAGCGAAGGCAGTATTGGAGGGAACCCGGCAAATTTCCATCTTTCAACAAGTGCACTGAAATATATATCCCACCCATCAGGAAAATTGATGCCGATAAATGTTGGAGGCGCCAATAGCTCCCCAACAGCTGCAGATATAAATGGTGATGGCAAAATGGACCTCATTATTGGAAGTAACTATGGCAATATCTGTTATTACAAATGTCTTGGTTATCTTCCCGGATCCGATAATGTGCCTTATTTTGATTCGGTTACCATTTCCTTCGGTGGTCTCAATGCAACAACAAGTGGCGAATATCAAACTGCGCCCTGTGTGGCGGATATGGATAAAGACGGCAAACTTGATATGCTCCTCGGGGATGAAATAGGCAACCTTTGGTATTTTCATGATTTTGATACTATCAATCCTCTCATTGAAAAAAATAAAATCCTGGTATGGGATAATGGCGCTAATAAAGTAGATTCAAATAAAACCCTAAGTACTTACATCATTCCGGCTATTGCCGATCTGGATAATGACACTTTTCCTGATATTATACTGGGTTGTCGCAGAGGTGGCTTAATATTTCTGGCCAGCGCCAATAATGGCTTTGAGAGTCTTCGTAATTCAGCCGCCGAAGCGCCGATTGCTCCCCCAAAGATAGGCGTTGTTTTATTCCCTAACCCTGCTAAGAACATGGTAACCCTTGAGTATAACAATCCGGAAAAGCAACAGAATGGCACTGTAGTTGTTACGGATATATTAGGCAGGCAGGTGTTATTGCATTCTTTTGAATTGAGAAATGGTAAAGGAGACGAACCGATTTCGACAAAAGAATTCGCGAATGGCATATATATTGTTGCATTATATTCTGCTGACCAGTTGGTATTCAGTAACAAATTGATCATTGAAAAATAAAATGCAATAAATCATATGAAACCAATACATACAGGCCTGATTTTGTTTCTTTGTTTATTTTCATCAATATCCTATTCACAAAATATCAGGCTCTATGCGAGTCCCCGTGGGAATGCTGATGTGCTGGATGCCAATAAAGACACTTTGCAAAATCCCTGGTGCGGAGGATGGTTGAACCCTGAATTCTCAAATATTGACCTGAACGGTGATGGCCTCATGGATCTGTTTGTTTTTCTACCGGGCTATGGGACAAATCTTGGGAATGATAATAGGGTCCTTACCTTTCTGAACCTGGGAAATGGCGAGTACCAATATGCACCGGATTATGAATCCTATTTCCCGCAATTACGGTCATGGGCATTGTTGGTTGACTATAACAAGGACGGGAAGCCGGATATTTTCACCTATTCATCGGTTGGTGCAGGTATGGATGTTTTTAAAAACATTTCTGATGCCGGAGGCCTGAAATTTAAACAGGTATCGCCAGTCGGGGGGCGATTGGACTATACTGATGCCGGCAATTTTAGAATAAATATATATTCGGGTTCAGTAACAGTTCCTGCAATTTCGGATATTGATGGCGATGGGGATATTGATATTATATCTTTTGACGCAACCTTTAGTACCGCGCATTATTACAAAAACAATGCGGTAGAAAAAGGGGAAAGCCTTGACAGCCTCGATTTCACAAGTCCAGCATGTGCATGGGGCGGTTTTATGACTGACTATGGATTAGCGGTTGACAATACATTAAGAATTCATGCGAGGCAAGCCTGGACCCCATTTGGTTGTGGCGCTGCCATGAACCAAAACAAACATGGCGCTTCTACAATGCTCGTGGTTGATATGGATAATGATGGTGATGGTGATATGCTCTATGGTAATTTATATAATAATTTTATTGTACAAATGACGAATGGGCGCATTGAATCAGGCGTCGTTAAAAACAAACACGATACAATTGTTAGCGTGGATTCCGGATTTATCGGTGATAGCCATAAAGTGAATGTCCCAAGCTTTCCTGCTGCATATCTTGCTGATGGTACCGGTGAAGGCATACCCGATCTGATCACGGCCCCCTTCCTAGACTCGGGGGTTGTGCCGGATCATAAGACATACCTGTACCGTAATACCGGATCGGCAGCTGTGGGCAATCATTTTGAATTTGTGACGGATAATTTTTTACAGGAAACGATGCTGGATTATGGAGAGCATGTTGCGCCTGCATTCGTGGACTATAATAACGATGGCCTTATGGATCTGGTGATTGCAACACGCGCCAATTCAACAGGTGGATATACGAATCCGCTTGGGGCTTACTGGGTTGGCGATGGAAACCCGAATGCTTATGACCATCTTGAATTATATAAAAATATCGGGTCGAGAGATAAGGCCGTGTATGAAAAAGTAGACGATGATTTCGGTTCGTTGAAAAAATACATGCTTACTTTTCTGGCGCCGACTTTTGCGGATATTGATGGGGATGGAAGACCGGATATGTTCATAGGTTCCAAGTCTGGTAAGGTTTTGTATTTCAAAAATATGGCAGACTCAGGCAATACAATTCAATGGAAACTGATCAGTGATTCACTTCCAACTATATATACAACTGGGCATAGCGCACCATGTTTCGCTCATATAAGCAATGATTCCCTTTATGACCTCGTTTTGGGATGCGACACAGGGACGATCAGCTATTTTAAAAACATCGGGACGAAAAAATCGCCGCAATTCAAATTTATGACAGGTAGTTTTGGGAATGTTGACGTCAACTATTATTATTATGAAGCAACAAATTGGGATGCCAATGATAATCCAATAGATTCCGCTTTAGAAGTTACCTATGTCAGAACTGCGCCAACCATTGCTGATATGGACAATAATGGCAAGCCGGATCTCGTAGTTGGGTCTACTTCCGGAGAAATATATTTCTATTTCAATTTCACGAATAATTTGAATGGCACTTTTGTTCGCACCGATACCGTATTCTACAACACTCTCAAACATGTCAAAGAGATCAGGAATTTAGGGTCATTTTCGATGCCTGCCGCTGCAGACCTTGATAATGATGGATATCCGGAGTTAATGGTGGGTAATTATTCAGGAGGGTTGCAATATTTTGGTTCTAAACAGGTAAAGCTTACCATGCTCCATAATAGCGCTGTGCAGCCACAGCCTTCTTTCAGTTCACTTTTTAGTTTATACCCTAATCCCGCGAAAGAAAATGTGACGCTCCAATATTATAACAGCCTTATGCCCGCAAATGCGGAAGTCAGTATCGTTGATTTATTAGGTAAATCAGTGGTGACAAGTCCGTTTTTTATGACCGCCGGAAAAGGCAAAGAACAAATTTCAACTGTAGGTATGTCGCCAGGTATTTATTTCGTGAACATTACTACAAACGATCATTTTTATTCAGGGGGGAAACTGGTCATCACAAGATAATGAGATGATTTTTTTGGACTATATCGTTATTATTCAATACGGTATATAGTTTGTTGATCCATAAAATCAATCGCTCTGAAAAAATTATTTATGGATGTACCAATATTCCATTAATTTAGCTTCCTGAAACCAGCTATGATCGACCTATGAAAACATATTTACTTACTGCAGTTATTTGGTTTTCATTTATCGTTGGTATGTATGCTCAAACGGCTGCCAATTATTATAATAATGGCAAAGCTTCTTTTGACCAGGCATCTGTCCTTCTTTCAAAAATGAGTGTATTTGATAAGGCAGCCAATGATAAAATCATTGATCTGTATACCGGTGCTGCCACAAATTATCTCAATGCTGAAAAAGCCATGGGCGGGTTGAAATATATTGCTTATTACAATGCATCTGTAAGTTTGTATAAGGCTGCAGTTCAATGCGAAGCAGGTGCGGAGGATCAAAAGGCCTATGACCTGATGAAGCAGGTGCTTGACTTGTGGCCGACACTTTCCAGTTTACCGGCTTCCAAAGTCTGTAAAGAAAAATCAATTTCCAGGAAAGGATTTGTGTACATATTCCCGGCAGCAGATACCATTCCCGGCTGGTCCTACAATTATTACATGTCGAGGTATCTTCTGAGCGTATTGTCCAACAAAGAAAATAAACCCGATGATGCACTGAAATTTGCTGAAGAAGTGGCCGATAATTTCAAGGCAAATCCTGAGATCACCAGAAAGATGGCCTATTTTGCGGCTATGGTCTTTCGCAAACAGGGAAATATCTGTGGCGCAGGCAAATATGCCTCCATTAATATTGAAAATATTTCTCCGGCTCCTTTAAGTGAAGATGAGCCTAACATGAAAACCAAAAACAAAGAGTTGATGGATATGTCTGCTTGTATGATAGCAGCAGACAGTCAGAAATGCATTAAAAATAAACTGGTAGAAGGGGCCGTTGCCATACTTGCTTCTTTAAAAGAGCCATGGAAGATAAACCCACATCCCGTATATGATATGGGCGATTTATTGTTTTTAAATGGTGTCCATTCTTTCAAATTGATTTTCAGCGAGTATAAGCTTGCCATGTTCCAGGGAGACTCCAATATGGCTCATGTCTGGGACAGCCGTCTCATGGAAAATAAAAGACATTTTAGTTCAGCTGATTGGCGGACCCTCGCAGATTTTTATGATAGTTACCTCACCAAAACGCATTTGCGGGACGATGCTATCAAAAGCGCTCAAAAAAAAGAGCTCCAGGAAGCAACTCATGTTCTTATTGGTATAGAGCCTTCTGTGATACCCCTTGGCCAGTATGCAGCCGGAATTCAGGTAGTGGGTAAATATGTAAGCCATGAATTAAGGGTTGGATATATTGCCGACGGGATAAAACCTTTTTTGAAGGATGGAACTGATACAGATCATGTTGCATTGTACATGCTTACCCACTATAACGGGATCCAGTTATCATATAGTTTTAAAATCCTATCAAAAGGCGAATATGATCCTCATGCTACCACATATATCGGGGCAGAATTCAGGTACACCATGCGGAATTATACAGACCTGTTGACTTATTACAATAAGAACGACTCTACAGAGCATGTAAATAATGTAAACCTCAAACCCCAGGCATCTGTCTATGATGCTACCTTGCTTTTTGGCGAAATTATCCGGGGTAAAAAATTGTTTTTTGAACTCTTCGGAGGGGTAGGAGTTGGCTATAAATCTATTACTTATAGCAATCCCGGCTTTAACCCTAACACAGATGCGGTTGCCAATGCTCCCTTTAAATCTAATCTCTGGGACAAGATATATGTGCCAGTACGGTTGGGGGTGAAAATTGGGTTGGTGCTGTAAAATCAATGTGATAATGTGCTGATGTGATGATGTGATAATGTGATGATTGCTTCGCAAGAGAGTCATCCGGCGTCAGGCCATTAACATATTATCACATTAGCTCATCATCACATTTTTTTTCTCCTCCAAAATCCAATCTCCGCTTAACCCCGTATGTGGGTTTAAACAATTAAAAACTTTACAAAATGAAAAAGCTAATCTTAACACTTTGCGTTTCGGCCTTCATCATGACGGCGGTGAAATCAAATGCACAAATGGTAGGTGGTGCCATGATGGTTCCCACCAAAACGGTTCCTGAAAACGCGATGGGAGCTAAAAATCTTACAACTCTTGTGGCAGCGGTTCAAGCAGCCGGACTTGTGGAAACGCTAAATGGTCCTGGCCCATTTACGGTTTTTGCGCCTACCAATGATGCCTTTGACAAATTACCAAAAGGAACCGTAGACAACCTGCTAAAACCAGAAAACATTGACAAGCTGAAAGGTATTTTAACCTACCATGTGGTAGCGGGTAAATACACTTCAAAAGACCTGAAAGATGGCATGACCCTAACTACGGTAAATGGCCAAACAGTAAAGATCACGAAGAAGGGTAAAAACTGGATGGTAAATAATTCAAAAATCATTGTACCTGACGTGATGGATAAAAACGGTGTCTCTTTCGTGATTGACACGGTGATGTTGCCCCAGTAAAGCTGCCACATCTTTATGGAGAAGGTGTTTTACTAACGCCTAACCCCTAATGCCTGACGCCTTGTTTATTTTTTGTTTGGGTTTGTTCCCTAAATCTGTCCCCCGGATGATTCTTTCGGGGGATAGTTTTTTTACAACAGGCCATAGCTTTAGCACCTTCGCATGCCTATTGCGCATAAAAGCGAAGGTGGCTTACTAACGCCTAATGCCTAACGCCTGTTTTCTATTCTTCCATCCACTTTTCAAACTGTTTCCTCAGTTCATGAGCGTCTTTCAGCTTCATTTTACCTGATTCTACGAGTTTTTGCTGGCGGCGGAGAAGGGCATTATCATATAATTCGCGCTCCTCATCTGTAAGGGGTTCTATGTGTGGTACCTGTACAGTCTGGCCTTGTTCATTGAGGGCGACAAAGGTATAAAATGCCTCATTGCACCTTATCTTATTGCCTTTCGTCAGGTCTTGGGTCCAGACTTCAATATACACCTCCATAGAAGTATTAAATGCCCTGACGCATTTGGCTTGGAGGGTAACTACATTACCGAGTTTGATAGGCTGATTGAAGGCAACATTATTTACGGCCGCGGTTACACAAATGGCATGGGCATGTTTTTGGGCTGCAATAGCGGAACATATATCCATCCAGTGCAGCAATCGGCCACCCATAAGGTTATGGAGTGTATTGGTATCGTTTGGCAGCACCAATTCGTTCATTACAGTTAGCGAATCAGAAGGGCGTTTAATTTCCATGGGGCAAAGTTAGGAGTTTAAAGTCAACAGTCATCAGTCGACGGTCATCAGTAATGATGGTTTGACTTGGATTTTATGGATCATTGATCATTGATAACTCGTAATTGACCTTCGCTGCCTACCTTTGCAGCTTTGGTCCCGTAGTTCAATGCCCGCCCGGATGAACCCGTTCGGACGGGGATAGAATGTCAGATTCCGGTTCTGATGATGGGGGTTCGAATCCCTTCGGGATCACGAAAAAAGGTATATAAATGTTTTACGCATACGTCCTTAAGAGCCTCAATCATGATTACTTATACAAAGGTCATTGCCAGGATTTAAATTCAAGGATTAATCAGCATAACTCCGGTATGACAAAATCAATTGTTCCGTATATCCCATTTAAAATTATCTATTTTGAAGTATTTGATACTATTGCTGAGGCTGTTGCGCGTGAAAAATATTTCAAGACCGCGGCAGGAAGAAGGTTCTTAAAAACTAAAGTTAAAGACCTACAATAATATTTTACCTTTGCAGCTTTGGTTCCGTAGTTCAATGCCCGCCCGGATGAACCCGTTCGGACGGGGATAGAATGTCAGATTCCGGTTCTGATGATGGGGGTTCGAATCCCTTCGGGATCACGAAAAAAGGTATATAAATGTTTTACGCATACGTCCTTAAGAGCCTCAATCATGATTACTTATACAAAGGTCATTGCCAGGATTTAAATTCAAGGATTAATCAGCATAACTCCGGTATGACAAAATCAATTGTTCCGTATATCCCATTTAAAATTATCTATTTTGAAGTATTTGATACTATTGCTGAGGCTGTTGCGCGTGAAAAATATTTCAAGACCGCGGCAGGAAGAAGGTTCTTAAAAACTAAAGTTAAAGACCTACAATAATATTTTACCTTTGCAGCTTTGGT
>Ga0206979_1092_pt1 | contig 15335 bp, 2 predicted proteins | sample Alteio_BWMinCont_19_FD_153463 | JGI IMG/M metagenome (GOLD analysis project Ga0206979, IMG submission 153463) | Enriched cells from forest soil in Barre Woods Harvard Forest LTER site, Petersham, Massachusetts, United States -... | ecosystem: Environmental > Terrestrial > Soil > Temperate forest >... | reverse complement strand
CCAAGGTCTTCCATCCATTTCATCCATTTTCCCATGTGTTCCTGCATGCGTTCGGGAGAGGCATTCGCGTCCCGGGCATCTCCGCCTCTGAATAGATACAAAAATTCTGACATTGCTTTGTTTTTAAGATTTTGTTAAAAAAGATTGATTCTAAGACGAACGGACACCACCAATCAGGACAAATCCATGAAAAAACTTTTTTTGTCTCCAATTTTTGAGTTTGATTTTACAGGACTGAAAAATTTGCCTACCTTCGCGCTTCCAAAAATTGATTTGGAATTGAGTTTCATACCTCTTGCCTTCTCCTTTAGGAGATGGATTAAGGATGAGGCGAACAAATAATGAAATTCGGGGCATGGCGCAGTCCGGTAGCGCACCTGGTTTGGGACCAGGGGGCCGCAGGTTCGAATCCTGCTGCCCCGACTCTTTACAGTTTACAGTCAACAGCGAGCAGTCATCAGTAATGACAGTTCACAATTGATTCATAATTTAACTCTCGTTACTGATGACTGTTGCCTGACGACTGCTCACTGATAAAAGGTCCCGTAGCTCAGTTGGATAGAGCAACAGCCTTCTAAGCTGTGGGTCGAAGGTTCGAATCCTTCCGGGATCACTAAGAAACACCTCTCAATTTAAATAGAGGCTATTTTTACCAAAGTGTGCACATATCTGTGTACATTATTTCTATTAAAAAAGTGATTGAATCCGAAAGATGTTAATCCTCTTTTTTAATTTAGAATACTGATCACTGTCCTTTATGATCTAAATTTTCCCTTTATTTCTGATTTGGAAAAGTATTGAATATTTAGGAAATTATTTCTAATTTAGCGCCTGCATTGGTCTTTTTTAAACATTTGAGGGGGGATAAATTATGTCTATTTCTTGTTTGGTACTTGACGACGATCAGATATACTGTGACCTAATTGCTGAAATGATCTCGGAAAGGCCAAAGCTTTTCTTTTCAGGGGCGTATATAATCCCGAGAGAAGCGATATTGCATCTTGGGCAGGAAAACATAGATATCCTGTTTGTAGACATGGAAATGCCTGGAGTAAGTGGAATAGATTTTGTAAAGAATCTTAAAGATCCCCCGATGATTATATATATTACTTCGCATCCTGAATTCGCGATAAACAGTTATGAAGTAGGGGCGGTTGACTATCTGACCAAACCTATAAGTGAGCCTGCTTTTGACAGGGCAGTTTCTAAAGCCATCAAGAAAATTGAAATTGAGAAGAAGGCTGACATTGCCGATTCAATGATCGATGTCATAAACCAGGATCATGAGTATTTTGTAATCAGAAATGATTCAAAATATGTAAAGATAAAATACAAGGATGTTGTTTTTATTGAAGCCTTTGCTGATTTCGTAAAAATACATACGCCATTGGAGACTTACGTGCATTTGTCAAACTTAAAGAGCATTGAAGCAGCACTGCCGCAAAGCATTTTTATACGAACCCATCGCTCTTATATCGTAAATACACGATGTGTAGAATCCATTTCAGGTTCAGAGATAAAAATCGGAGATTCTATCATACCTATTGGCGAGTCGTACAAAGAAATTGTAATGGATCGCATTATCGGGGATAAGCTTATTAAGCGATAGTAACCAATGGTAAGGTAATAAATACTGAAGTACCCCGATCTTTTTCACTTTCGATCCTGATATCCCCACCTGATTTTTTGACAAGTTCATAACAAAGGGAAAGTCCCAGGCCGCTGCCTTGCTCCTTTAAGGTGCCGGCGTTCCTTCGGGTTTTGTTGTTGACCACATACAGATTGCGCAATTGATCTTCATCCATCCCAATACCGTAGTCTCTGATAATAAGTACCATGGTATGACCATGGATTTCCGTGGAGATAACAATTTCGCTCTCAGGATTACTGAACTTGATGGCGTTATCAAGGAGATTTCTTAACACGAGAAGAAGTACATGCAGGTCAGTAGTTGCAAAGATGTCTTCTTTTACTTTTGTGAGAATAACCAAACTTTTTTGCGAAGCGATATCCTGGTAAAGGCCGACACTTTCATCAATCACTTCTTTAACGTTTACCGATCCGAGATGAAGTGGTATCCCGGTCAATTGGTTGCGACTCCAAATAAGGAGATTGTCAAGCAGGTTTGATGTAGCCTGTACAGAAGACCCGAGCCGTTTTGCTAAGCTGCCAAACTCGTCTTTTGTAAGATCCTTTTTTTGCAAAAGTGATAATGATGCATTTATATTATTCATCGGGCTCCTTAAATCGTGGGATATTATTGAAAAAATCTTATCCTTAACAATATTCAACTGCTCAGATTTTTCCTTTTCAATGGTTATTTCTCCTTTCTGTTGGGTAAGTTGCCTGTTCAGAAATCGAAACCTTTGTTGTATCATAAAGAGGATCAATGCAATAACAACTATAAAAAGAAGGCATGCAAATGTGAAATAAAAATTCTGCCTGCTTGACTTTATCTGCGCATCCTGAAGATCTATTTTAGCTTGCTTTTCATTACTCTGATATTGTGTTTCCAGTTCAGCAATATGGGCGGCATTGTCTTTATTAAAAATACTGTCCTTAAGATCGTAAAATTTTCTCGTCCATAATAAAGCAAGTTTTGGTTTTCCCCACTTATCATACAAAAGACCAATATCACTATATGCCGATTGAACGAGGGCATCCATTTTTACTTTTTTAGCGATAACAATGGCAGACTTAAGGTAAGTTTCAGCAGTATCGAATTGTTTCAGGCCGATATATATCCCTCCTTTGCTTTCAAGTGCGGCAGCGATACTTACACTATCACCTGTTTTTATGGCGAGATGGTATAATTTATTCTGGTATTCAAGTGACTTGGTGTAATTATTCAATCGTTCATAAGCGGTACCGATGTTATTATACAATAGCCCGGTAAGATAAACTGAAGAGTCATTATTAAGGGTCAGCGCTTCCAAGTCGTATTTAAGGCAAGAATCATATTGCTTCAAAGCCATTTTTAGCTCTCCCAGCCCGATGAGACATTTCAATATGCCTTTATTGCTCCGGATCGATTTGTATGTTGCAGACGCTTTCGAATTGTATTCTTCTGCTTTCGTATAATTATTTATTTCCTGATACCCTCCTTCAAGGTTGATATAGGCAGATCCCAATTCTTTTTTGTCGCCACATTGTTCCGATTTTATAACAGCCTGATTAAGATAGTAAAAAGCAGAATCGTAGTTGTCTGCATCTAAAAAATTCTGACCAAGAAAATCGGTGGCTTCTGCAATCGTTTCTTTATCATTAGAATTTTTTACAGCCTGGTAAGCCTGACGGGCATACATCAAGCCTTTTTGTACTGATGTGGTACTTACTATAGTTGCTTCTTTTCTTAAGATCTTTAAAGTCTCCCGCGGTGTCTTTGCTTTTTTGAGCAAATCTTTCAGACTGTCTTTATTTTCTGCAAAGCAAAATTGATAATAAAACAGAAAAATAAGAAAGCAAAAAATCCCTTTCATTACAAAATATTGAATGATAAACTTTTACACAAAACACAGGATTGTTCCCCCAAAACCATTGTGCATATTTAGCCACAATTTCTCTGACAAACATCATTATTCTGAAAATAAAGAAAATTATTCCCCTTCCGTTTCATGGCGTTCATAGACTTTTTAAGGGTGTTCATATACTTTATTGTTCCGGACATATTGGAATGACTTCCTTCGTACGCTTGATAAACTCAAGCTCGGAAAAATCGGGAGACCACTTATAAACAATTCTTATAGTTATGAAACACTTTCTACAAAACCTGAAAAACAAAACCGCAGCCACCATTGCATTTGCATTGATCCTTTCCTTTATGCCATTTCTGGCAAAGGCCACAGGGTTATCCGGTACTTACACCGTTGGCTCATCAGGCACCTATACCACTTTAGGCGCTGCAGTTTCTGCTTTGACATCCAATGGCGTAAGCGGCGCGGTCACTTTTAACGTCTCCCCCGGTACTTATAATGAAAGTATAGCCATAGGCGCTATTCCCGGGGCATCTGCTACCAATACCATAACCTTTCAAGGTACTACATCATATGCCAATACTATTATAACCAATAGCAGCCTGCCATTAAATTTTAATGGTTGTTCATATATTATATTTAATGGCTTTACCATTGAAGCAGGGGCCACCTCTGCAGTAGGTTTTAATGGGAGCGCCCATTGCCAGCTATTGAATTCTTTTGTGATTTCACATGCATCGCTTTCGCAGAATGGAGTTTACGATATAAATTCAAATTTTGTAACGGTAAATAACTGCCATATTTCAGGCGGCCAATACGGCTTATACATAGGAGATGGCACTGCTAATAGTACCAATGGCAATTCATTATATTCAAATAACAGGTTTGTGAACTGGGTAAATACGGGAATATACAGTGAAGGCCCGGTAAATAATTCCTATACCGGAAACGTTGTTGATTCTGCATTGAGTGCAGGTACATATTCTTTTTATTCCTATGAAGAATCAGAGGCCACCATAGAAAACAATCAGCTCATAGCCAAAGTTACGGCTTCATTATATGTTGAATACCCAAACTATCATGGTTATGAAATTCCGTACACGGTTGAAAACAACTTTTGCGCAAATGGCTCAACTTATTCTGCCTATTTATATCTATATTCACCTGGTATATGTAGGAACATATTGTTTGAGCACAATACCTTCTTTGGCAAAACTGGGTCTTATGCCATGTATTTTACAAGTGAATTAAACGAAGCTTCAAGTTTCAGTATCGATATTGTAAACAATATTTTTTATGGAGGAAACACAAGTATCGCTCCAATGTACATACTTTCCTCATTAGATCCGCTAGATTATGTTACGATCCTCGATGGCAATGATTACTATAATGCCAGCGGAGTGGGATATCCGCTTGCAAAGCTCAGTTCGGCGACTTATACATCCTTGTCTGCTTTGCAAACGGGAATGGGTAGAAAAACTTATAACGGTGTCAAATTTGAGGCAAGCGCTACCAGTGTCAAGCCATCATTTATAAGTACGGTTGATCCTGTAAATATGGAATTTGTCCCGGGTGCTACCCTGCCCAAAGGTGTGCAAGCCAATATTACAACTGACATCTTCGGCCAGACAAGGTCAACCACAGCGCCAACTACCGGTGCGGTAGAGGGCTGTGTACCTGTTATTGCATCTCAGCCTGGTAATGGAACGGTATGCGCTGGTAGTAATGCCTCATTCTCAGTTACTTCAAGCGGAACTTTGCTCACCTACCAATGGCAGGAAATGCAGACTACAACATGGGCAAACTTATCTGATGGAGGCATCTATTCCAATACTGCTACGGCTTCGCTTAGTTTGACTAACGTAACTGCTGGAATGAATGGATATACCTATCAATGCGTTGTTTCCGGTGCTTGTACTCCGGCAGCCACTTCAAATGCAGGGACACTTACTGTAAATACGCCCCCGTCCATCAGTTCTTCGCCTTCAGCCACAACGGTCAATGCCGGCAGCAATGCTTCATTTACCGTAGTAGCTTCAGGTACAGGATTAACCTATCAATGGCAGGAAAGCCAGGACGGCGGAAATACCTGGAATAGTCTCTCAAATGCAGGAGTATATTCTACAGTTACCACAGCTAGTTTAAACCTTACGGCTGCGCCTCTATCCATGAATACATTTCAATACGAGTGCGTTATTTCGGGTACATGTGGTACTTCAGCAACTTCAAGCCCAGCTGTTTTAACGGTATTGGCTCCGGCAGGCGCTTTGAATTTTGATGGGGCAAACGACTACGTGGGCGTTAGCAATAGTACCAGTCTGAATAGCATGGGAAATACACTTACCATGGAAGCCTGGGTATATTCAACTGACAATTCAGCGGCACAGCGGGATGTATTTGTAAAAGAGGCCGGATGGGAAATTGCACAATTTTATGGAGCGTTGCAATATGCAATCCATATAAACGGCAGTTGGAGCTGGATTAGTTTTGGCTCCAATCTGGCACTGAATACGTGGACACATGTTGCCGTAACATACGATGGCAGCAATGCCAGAACTTATGTAAACGGGAGTCTCACTTCAACGACTTCGATGTCTGGAAATATTGATAACTTAGGACAGCCTCTTTATATAGGTTGGCGTCCAAATACCGGATCGTCTACCTGGGCTGGCAATATTGACGAGCTCAGGATTTTTAGCAGGGCTCTTTGCCAGGGAGAAATCCAAAATGACATGAGCTGCCAGATCAGCGGTACACATACAGGACTATTGGCCTATTACCAATTCAATGAAGGATTCATAAATGGTAATAACAGCTCAACAAACACGCTTACCGATGCTTCCGGAAACAGTAATACGGGAACGCTAAATAATTTTGCATTAAGCAGTACATCGTCAAACTGGGTTGCAGGTGCTGTTTCAGGAACCTGCTCTGTATATACGGAGCCCGTAACAACATTCAGTTCACAGCCTGCTTCTATATCTACTTGTGCGGGAACCAGTACATCCTTTACAGTTGGCACTACGACCACTTCTCCTGTCTACCAATGGCAGGTGAATACGGGTTCGGGATATAGCAATGTATCCGGAGCAGTTTACACCAATGCTACAACAGCTACCCTTAATATAACCAATGCAACTGCCGTGATGAATGGCTATACCTATCAATGCGTTGTGTCAGGTGCGTGTACTTCGGCGGCAACTACAAATGCAGGAACGCTTACTGTAAATACTTTGCCGTCAATTAGCTCATCTCCTTCATCTTCTACTGTTTGTGCCGGGAGCAATACTTCATTCTCTGTAACTGCAACCGGAACCGGTACTTTAACATACCAATGGCAGGTGAGTACAGGTTCGGGATATAGCAATGTATCCGGAGCGGTTTACACAAATGCAACAACAGCAACCCTAAATATTAGCGGTGCAACTGCAGCGATGAATGGATATACTTATCAGTGCGTTGTTTCAGGTGTGTGCGCGGCAACTTCAAATGCCGGGACGCTTAATGTCAATACTTTGCCGTCAATCAGTTCATCTCCTTCATCTTCAACTATATGCTCAGGAAGCAATGCTTCCTTCTCAGTTTCAGCCACTGGTACCACACTTACTTATCAATGGCAAGTGAGTACAGGGGCAGGATATAGCACTATTTCAAATACAGGGGTTTATACCAACGCTACTACTGCCACCCTTAATATTACTGGTGCAACTGCAGCGATGAATGGATATAAATATCAGTGTGTTGTTTCAGGGGCTTGCACTCCGGCAGCCACTTCAAATGCTGCTACTCTGACTGTAAATACCGCACCTGTATTTACGACCTGTCCATCAAATATGACTGTCAGTACTTCAACTACGACATGTAATGCAGTAGTTACATATACAGCTAATGCCAGTGGTATACCTGCTCCAACAATTACTTATAGTTTTAGCGGCGCTACTTCCGGCAGCGGGTCCGGAACAGGTACAGGTTCTACTTTTAATAAAGGAATAACCACCGTAACCATCAATGCCACAAATACCTGCGGATCGGCTTCGGCTTGTTCGTTCTCAATTACCATGAATGATAACACGGCACCCGGAGGTGGTTCAAACCTGGCATCAGTTCTTGGCGCTGCGCCTGCACTGGCACTTTCCAATGTACCCGAAGCTGCAAATTTTGGAATTATGTATCAGGTGAATATTGGTACGGATCAGAATTATCAAACAAATGCAGTGACCTATGCCGTAGATAATTCAGCTAAAACCGGTTTGAAATTTAATCGTATGGCATATATGTATGAACTGGATGGAAACTGGGTATGGGTATCCATGGATACACTTACCTCAAACCAGACGAAATTAGGTATACCTAATGATGCATATAATCCTGTAGTATGGCAGCAAAAAGTCACCAACATGAATGTATATTCAAATGTTTCGGGCGTAACTACAGGCACGGGCATTACAACAGGAAACGTAGAAATGTGGACGAATTGCTATAACCAGGCAGCTTATCTCGGATTACCGGGAGCAAGTTCATCAACCTATGATTTTGACGACACCAGGACTACTTCAAACTGTTATGGTTCATTCCAGGTTCACAACTACGGAGCCGCACAAACCATTCTTGCATGGAACCGATTTGACCAGAGTGGCACTGACGATGTCGGGATTGGAAACCAATCATCAGCGAATCCTGACTGGACTTTTGCTTACAATGCCGGCAGCTATACCACGCGTACTTTATATATCCTGGTAGGAACCGGCGTTAAAACAAACAATATTTCTGTAAATGCAGATGCCAATACAACAGCAACAATAACAACTTCTCAGATTGATAATGGAACAACTGACAATTGCGGAATCGCAAGCGAAAGCCTGAGCAAAACCAGTTTCACATGCGCCAATGCCGGTGCAAATACAGTTACACTTACAGTAACAGATGGCAGCGGAAATGTTGGCCTCGGCACAGCAGTTGTAACGGTTAATACACCGGTTATATCTTTATCAGGCAACAGCAATACTATTGCTGCAGGAACCGTGACAACATCAGCAACAAATGCAACAAATTTCGGAACTACTACCGGAGCAAATATTACAGAAACCTATACGATAAAAAATACAGGGACTGCAAGCCTTACAGTTTCCTCAATAGCATTAAGTGGAACTAATTCATCCAATTTTGCAGTGAGTGGAATTAGTTTACCACTATCAGTAGCTGCCGGTGGATCTACCACATTTACAGTTACTTTTAGTGCTACGGGTGCTGCAACATATAACGCTACCGTTACCGTTAATAATGCTGATTGTAACCATTCCGTTTTTGCATTTGCCATATCTGCACAAAATACTTGTGCTGCGCCCACTATAAGTTCCCAGCCTGCCTCAACAACTGTTTGTAATAATACAAACGCAACGTTCTCAGTTGGTGCTACCGGTACTTCACTTACATATCAGTGGCAAGTAAACTCAGGCTCGTCCTTTGTAAATATTTCAAACAGTGCGCCTTATTCCAATACTACCACAAATACATTGACCATTACAGGCGCCGTAGGTTCTATGGGCAGTTTTGAGTACCGCTGCATCGTGTCAGGTACTTGTGGCGCTGTTACTTCAAATTTTGGGACACTTAATGTGAACAATATTATTGCCGCAAATACCAATAGTGTGACAGTGTGTGCTGGTACTGATGCAACATTTAATGCATTGACTACCACCCAGGGCCCCGGCCCCTATTCTTTTCAGTGGCAAGTAAGTATTAATGGCGGTGCATACTCAAATATCTCAGGTGTATCTTCTTCCATTGTTGTTTCTGCGGCTCCTGCATCGGATAACAACAATAAGTATCGGTATATTCTTACTCAGGGAAGTTGCCCGATAATCACAGCCAATGCAGGAACATTAAATGTTAATAGTCCTCCATCCATAACGTCCCAGCCTGTATCTTCTACTATTTGTGCAGGAAATAATGCTTCATTCTCTGTTACGGCAACTGGAACCGGTACTTTAACATACCAATGGCAGGAAAACAAAGGAGCTGCATGGTCAAATCTATCTGATGGTGGGATATATTCAAACACGGCTACAGCTACACTTAGTTTGAGTGGAGTTACTTCTACAATGAATGGCTATACTTATCAATGTGTTGTTTCAGGTACTTGTTCTCCAATTGCAACTTCAACTGCAGCCAAGCTTACAGTTAATACAAATACGACAGGTTTCTTCGACGTACCTTCACTTATTTGCGGTAGTGGTACTCTTACAGGACATGGTGGTGGAATTTATTTATGGAGCAATGGAAGTTCCAATTCAACACTCACCGTATCTGCCTCAGGAACATACGCTTTAACAGTTACAGATGGCAACGGTTGTATCAGCACTAATCACGCCAATGTAACAGTGAATCCGGTGCCCACTGCATCGGTAACCGGCGGTATAAGCACTTGTCAAAATGGTGGAGCCAATATAACTACAGCAAGTGCATCTAATGGATCAATATTATGGACGAGTAACGGAGTTGGAACACTATCAAATGCGACAACTTTAACACCCAGCTATGCAGCAGCAGCAGCTGATGGTGGAAATACTGTTACTTTAACAATGACAGTTTCCAACGGTATTTGTCCAGCTGCGACAGCTACTTTTCCAATTAAGGTAAGTGCGCTGCCAACAGCTTCAATTTCTGGAAATACGTCATTTTGTGCAGGAAGTTCTTCGACACTTACTGCAAATACAAACATTGCGACTGGTTTTCAATGGTATAATGAAAACGGTATAATCAGTGGTGAAACATCATCCACTTATGTGGCAACTGCCGGAGGCGATTATACTGTCATGGTTACAAATGGGACATGTCAAACCCTTTCACCAGACTACCTTGTAACTTTAAACACAGCCCCATCTATCAGTTCTTCACCTGTAGCCACTACAATTAATGCAGGTAGCGATGCTTCATTTTTAGTAACAGCCACAGGAACCAATTTAACCTATCAATGGCAGGAAAGTCAGGATGGCGGTAACACCTGGAACAGCCTGTCAAACAACGGAGTATACTCTAATGTATCGACAAATACTTTGAACCTTACCGCAGCGCCTTATTCAATGAATTCATTTCAATATGAGTGCATCGTTTCAGGTACATGTGGCACTTCAACTTCAAGTCCGGCATTATTAACCGTTTTGGCGCCGGCAGCTGCATTGAATTTCAATAGTACCTACAATTATGTTTCACTTAACAGCACGGTCGGCAACGTTGGAAGTGCTGATTTCACCATTCAAATGAATGTCCGTTTTACCAGTAGTTCAAATATGTATCTCTTTTCAAAGAGAGGTTTTTGCGGGAATGATAATTTTATTTCCTTGGGGGTAGGCAACGGTCAAATCGGGTTCGAAATCAATGATCCTGCCGATGGACTGGGAAACAGCGGTGGTGGAACTACTACGATAAATGACGGAAAATGGCACCAGGTTACAATGACCCGGAATAATGGCACAATAACAATTTATATCGATGGTAATGTAGAGCTTACAAGATATTCCCTGGCAAACATCAACAATTCATATGTGACCACACTTGGCTATAGTGTGTGTACGTACCAGAATCCTTCGGTATCATATAACGGTGATATGGATGAAGTTCGTTTCTGGAGCCGCGCACTTTGTGCCGGTGAAATAGCTAACAACCAAAGTTGCGAACTGGCCAGTGGACAAACAGGTCTGGTTGCCTATTATCAATTCGACCAGGGCTTTATAAATGGTGATAACACTTTGGTTACCAGCGTTATTGACGCGAGTGGAAATGGAAATACAGGGACTCTGAATAATTTCACTTTGTCCGGTAGTTCATCAAACTGGGTTGCAGGCAGCACTACCGGTTCATGCAGCACATTTACAAATCCTGTCGCCTCAGTTTCAGGAAATAATATATCCATTGCCAATAACAACAATACAACCGATCCTTCCAATGGCACGGATTTCGGTAGCACAGGCCTGGGGGTGCCTACTACAGAAACTTATACGATCACAAATTCAGGAAATGGGTCGCTTACAATTGGAGACATAAGTTTTTCAGGTACAAATGCTTCTGACTTTAGTGTCACTACGGCTCCGGCATCTTCGGTGGATATAAATGGATCAACAACCTTTATAGTTACTTTCACTCCAACTACAACATCCGTTGAAAATGCAACTATCAATATTGGTACCAATGATTGCTATAACAATCCTTATACTTTTGCATTGACAGGAACTGGATTAGTGCCCGCGGGAGCTTTGAATTTTGATGGGAATAGCAATTTTGTACTTATCCCTCATCAGGACAATCTTGTGGTATCTAAGGCCCTTACTATGGAAGCATGGGTATACCCTACTGACGACAACGGTTGGCGCCAGATTCTTAATAAAGAGTTTGACTGGGAAATGTGGACAGATAATGGCGTATTTAAATATGCCATTAGTACAGCGGGTTCGAATAGCTGGCTGGAATATGATGTTGCGAGTTTGCCATTAAATACCTGGTCGCACGTAGCTGTAACCTATGATAGCGCAATAACAAAAGCTTATATAAATGGGGCTCTTATAGCTTCAACAAAACTTACCGGGAAAATATCAAACACCGGGTTGCCTTATGAAATAGGATGGCGGTATTCAACCAGCTCCGGTAATCCATTTATAGGGAATATTGATGAAGTTCGCGTGTGGAACAGGGCATTGTGCCAGGGAGAAATCCAAAACAGCATGAGCTGCGAACTATCGGGTACGCAAGCCGGATTAATATCTTATTTCACATTTGACCAGGGCTTCATAAATGGAAACAATACTGTTACCACTACTGCTACGGATGCGAGTGGGCTGGGTAACAATGGTACGCTTGAAAACTTCGCTCTCACCGGCTCCACCTCAAACTGGGTGGCTGGAAATGTTTCGGGAACTTGTAGCACATTCCTGAATCCAACAGCAGGTTTAACCGGGAATGGTAATGTAATCCCATATGGACAAACCACTCCTTCAACTACAAACAGTACAGACTTCGGCCAGACTACCGGCACAACCATTTCAGAAACATATACAATCAGCAATACAGGAAATGAAGATCTCACAGTTTCTTCAATTGATTTAAGTGGATCTGATGTTTCTAATTTTGCAATCAGCGGAATAAGTTTACCGGCTACGGTATCAGTAAGTGGATCAACAACATTTACCGTCATCTTCACTTCAGCAAATCCTGCAACATATAATGCAACAGTGACTGTAAATAATAATGATTGTAATAATCCTGTTTACGCTTATGCGATAACGGCTCAGAATATCTGTACGGTACCGTCATTTACAAGCTGTCCTGCGAATATTACTGCAAGTACAACATCTACAACCTGTGATGCGGTAGTTACGTACGATGCTCCTATTACCGGAACACCAACACCAGATATAAGTTATGCATTCTCCGGTGCAACGTCAGGGTCCGGAACAGGCACAGGAAGCGGTTCTACATTCAACATAGGAATTACAAACGTTACCATCACTGCCACAAGTACATGCGGTTCGACAGCAACATGTTCATTTGCAATTACGATGAATGACAATACTCCTCCAATCGCAACAGCACAAAGTCTGACAATATACCTTGATGCAAACGGCAATGCTTCTACCACAGCTTCAGCCATAAATAATGGTTCTACAGATAACTGCACTCCAGCTGCAAGCCTGGGTTTGAGCTTGAGTCAGACCGATTTTAAGTGCTCAAACCTTGGTAACAACCCGGTAACACTTACGGTAACTGATGCGAATACTAATTCTTCAACAGCATCAGCAATTGTAATAGTGGTTGACGCTATTGCCCCGACGGTTATTACGCAGGATGTAACTGTATACCTGGATGCCAGTGGTTCTGCATCTATCTCAAGTTCAGATATTGACAATGGCAGCTTTGATAATTGTGCAATTGCCAGTGAAAGTCTTGATATCACGAGTTTTGATTGCTCAAATCTGGCTGGAAATAATAAAAAGAAGCACGCACCTATTCCCGCGGCTCCTGCCTCTAAGTCAAAGAATGGCGGTGGTTCGTCTTCAAATGGCAGCAATACAGTAACCCTGACTGCTACGGATGCTTCAGGAAATACCAGTTCTGCTACCGCAAATGTTACCGTTGTTGACAATATTGCACCGGTAGCCAAAGCGAAAAATATTACAATTGACCTGGATCCTACGACAGGCCTGGCTTCCATTGCTGCCTCAGACGTGGATGGTGGAAGTACCGATAATACTACATGCTTTACTTTGAGCATCGATAATTCAAACTTCAGCTGTGCCAACATTGGCGACAATAATGTAACGCTGACTGTTACAGATGGAAGCGGTAATACCTCCACGGATATCGCCATCGTAACAGTAGTTGATGTTACGGCTCCGGTTGCGAAAGCAAAGAGCATCACAATTGATTTGGATGCCACAACCGGTTTGGCTTCTATTGCTGCATCCGACGTGGATGGTGGAAGTACAGATAATACAACCTGCTTTACTTTGAGTATTGATAATTCAAACTTCACCTGTGCCAACATCGGTGCTAATAATGTAACGCTGACCGCAACAGACGGAAGCGGTAATATTTCAACGGATATAGCGGTGGTAACAGTGGTTGACGTAACTGCCCCTGTGGCCAAAGCGAAAAATATCACGATTGACCTGGATGCTACCACCGGTTTAGCTTCTATTGCGGGCTCAGATGTTAATGGCGGAAGCACTGATAATACCAGCTGCCTTACTTATAATGTTGATAACTCAAGTTTCACATGTTCTAACATTGGTGCCAATAAAGTAACGCTCACTGCAACAGATGGAAGTGGAAATACTTCGACAGATGTTGCAACGGTAACTGTTGTTGATGTAACGGCGCCAGTAGCAAAAGCGAAGAATATCACAATTAATTTGGATGCGACAACAGGGTTGGCCTCTATAGCTGCCTCGGATGTTGACGGTGGAAGTACCGATAATACTACATGCTTTAGTTTAAGTATTGATAAATCCAGCTTCACCTGTTCTAACATCGGTGCTAATAAAGTAACACTGACTGCAACGGATGGAAGTGGGAATAACTCAACAGATGTAGCCGTAGTAACGGTGGTTGACGTAACGGCACCTATAGCCAAAGGAAAAAGCATCACTATTAATTTGGACGCCACAACGGGTTTGGCTTCAATCGCTGCATCGGATGTTGACGGCGGAAGTACTGATAATACCACCTGCTTCAAATTAAGTATTGATAAATCCAGCTTCACCTGTTCTAACATCGGTGCTAATAAAGTAACACTGACTGCAACGGATGGAAGTGGGAATACCTCAACAGATGTAGCCGTAGTAACGGTAGTTGACGTTACAGCACCGGTAGCGAAAGCAAAAAACATTACCATTAATTTAGATGCCACTACAGGGTTGGCTTCTATAGCTGCCTCGGATGTTGATGGCGGAAGTACGGATAATACTAAATGCTTTACCTTGAGTATAAATAACTCAAGTTTTACCTGTGCAAACATCGGCACTAATAAAGTAACTCTCACTGCAACAGATGGAAGTGGCAATACCTCAACTGATGTTGCGACCGTAACTGTAGTTGATGTTACAGCTCCTGTAGCAAAAGCGAAAAACATCACGATTGATTTGGATGCAAATGGTTCAGCTTCAATTGTTCCTTCAGACGTAGATGGTGGAAGTACCGACAATACTACCTGCTTTACTTTAAGCATTGACAAGTCAGCTTTCACCTGTTCAAAAACCGGCGCCAATCATGTAATACTTACAGCTACAGATGGAAGTGGAAATACGTCAACTGATGTGGCAACAGTAACAGTAGTTGACAATATTGCTCCAACAGTAATTACTAAAAACG
>Ga0206979_1091_pt1 | contig 15436 bp, 17 predicted proteins | sample Alteio_BWMinCont_19_FD_153463 | JGI IMG/M metagenome (GOLD analysis project Ga0206979, IMG submission 153463) | Enriched cells from forest soil in Barre Woods Harvard Forest LTER site, Petersham, Massachusetts, United States -... | ecosystem: Environmental > Terrestrial > Soil > Temperate forest >... | reverse complement strand
CTTCTGCATCTTTTGGCGTGTCATTTTCATCCTGCAGCATTACGTATTCATAAGTTACCCTCGTGCCGGTTTTATCATAAAAATAAAGCAGGGCTTCTGCTAAAGCCGCCAATGAATTGGTTTCATTGATAGGCATAATTTTATTTCTCTTTTCGTCATTCGCAGCATGTAGTGAAACGGCTAGATTGAATTTTACATCATCGTCACCAAGTTTTTTGATCATTTTGGCAATGCCCGCGGTTGATAATGTTATTCTTTTGGGAGACATTCCCAGGCCATCCTCAGCTGTGATTCGTTCTATAGCTTTCATTACCTGGCTATAATTGAGTAATGGCTCGCCCATGCCCATAAAAACGATATTTGACAGATGAACACCATAAGACTCCATGGCCATCCGGTTGATCATATCCACCTGGTCATATATCTCATCAAAATAAAGATTTCGTTTCCTGGGCAGTCTCGCTGTGGCGCAAAATGAACAGGTGAGGCTGCAGCCAACCTGGCTTGATATACATGCGGTCATCCTGCTTTCCTGTGGGATCAGAACACCCTCAACAAATTCACCGTCATATAATCTGAATCCACATTTAATGGTCTTGTCATTACTGAGTTGCCTATCAGATACAGTCATTTTGTAAACATCATAATGCGATTCAAGTTTTTCGCGAAATGGTTTGGGTAGGTTCGTCATTTCATGAAAACCGGGAGCGCCTTTTTGCCAGAGCCATTGCCATATTTGTCCTGCCCTGAAGCGTGGTTCCCCCAATTCTAAAAACTGATCTTGCAGTTCTTCAAGATTTAAATGCCGGATATTTTGTTTTTCAGTCATCAGTTAACAAGGATCAGTTAGCATTAATGTAATTTTAAAGGGAATCGTTCGTTTTGCTGGTTTTTCGTCAGCATATTATCATATTAGCACATCATCACATTATTTACTAAAGTTAAACCGATAAGCTGCACTAAAACGATAAATCGGGAAAGAAGTCGGAGAAGTTTCTGTTGCTTTCTGAGTCAAAATTGTATACTCAAATGAAGGAGTAAATGTAAAATTACCAATATTGTATGCTGCCGGAATATCAAATATAAATTCCTGGATTAAAAACTGGCTGGCTATACCGGCATAATGAGCAGCCTGTTTGCTTGTGGGATACCTGGCTACAATAAATTTGCCTATAAAGTTATCAGTACCTGCAAGCAAAGTAAACATCGGTTCAAATTCGAAATAATCAGAATGAGAAAAAACTCCATCAATATAGAACTCCCTGGAGGTTTCCCAGGATGCATAATAGTCAGTAACAGGAACATTTACCCGTTTCCCATTCAGGACACCTGTAAAGTTTTCATAGGTATAATCGCCACGTAACCCGGATTTAATCAAGTTGAAATCGTGTGCAAAATACCCTTCGAATGTATTACCAGGCGCTTCTTTGACGAGTTGTATATTTCTATCAAAACGGCTGTACAAATAGGATAACGTTCCATCGTTTTTGTCGCCAATATTAAAATCCCAGCCGGCGCTGAAATCAGCTTCAATCCAGGTAGGCGCCGTAGTAGTCACTGTGCCATCTGCTTGAGTCTGTTTATATGGGTTAATAAGTCTGTAAGCAGATACCGAGGCCCAGAGGCCTGTTTTATCATGATACAAAACTGTTGGAAATAAGTAGGGGGCATCGTAAGCGGTGGGGCCAATCTGGTTGCGATAGGTAAAATTGCTCCCATATTCCAGTGAGACATCGATGTACCTTGTTTTAGCTGATTTTTTTTCCGCGATTTTAGCAGAATCTGTTGAGTCTAAAGTGACAGCAGAGGAATCAATCTTAATTTTATTATTTATTAAGCCAGAGCTATATGAAGGTTCCCCAATGGCAAGAAATGCGATGGTTAATAAAAAACCGTCACAAAAAAACCTGCGAAAAATGTGATAACCCTCTCTCATAAAGTTTTTAGAACTTTATGCAAAGATTGTACAATTTGATGGTTATTTATAAAAAATCACCAGCGTGTCTATTTATTATATTGACAATCAGGCATTTTTAATATCGCGCTTATTCCAACATCCTTAGTTTTGATTCAAAGATATACCCGTTGGTGCGCGCGAAATTTTTGGCTGATTCTGCAGTAGGGCCTTCAAAGTTTTCATCTACCGTGTCATTAAAAAGTTTTACCCAGGTATCGAAGTGTATTTTCTTAAGCCCGGCTCCGCGGTGCACACCGAATGGACTGCCATGGTAGCTCATTTCTCCTATAAGTAATGTTCCCCAAAAACTATACATCCTGGGCATGTGCGCCTCCCAGTCTTTTACAGCATGGTGAAATATGGGTCCAAGCAATTCGTCCTGCATGGCTTTTTCATAAAAGCGGTCTACAAGTATCTTTATATCTTCTTTATTTTCAATATCGTGCATGGTTTCCAGCCTGTTTTTATGTGAATTTAAAATATCATACAAATATAGTTGAGAACCATCTCAGTTAGGTTTTAAGGAATATGATTTAAATCATCAGGACATCAAATTAACCAGTCATAATAATAACCTAATTTTGCAGTGTCATGCAGCATCCTCCCAAACCCTCGCGTATTTCCATTATTCTTGCTTTTGCAGCAGTCTATATTATATGGGGCTCCACCTATCTTGGGATAAAATATGCCATCCAAACGATGCCCCCACTGCTCATGTCCGGGGTAAGATATTTTATAGCAGGTCTTATTGTTTTTGTGATCGCCATATCAACCGGCGCGCCATTTCCAAAAAAAATACATTGGCGCAATACATTGATCATCGGCGCTTTACTGGTTCTAATGGGGAATGGGGGAGTGGCTTTGGGGGAATCTCTCATTCCTTCAGGTATTGCATCGCTTATTGTTTGTTCTGTGCCAATGTGGTTTGCGCTTTTCGGATGGTTATTCTTTAATAAAGGCAGGCCGGGGACCCTTACTGTTACAGGAATTATTTTGGGATTCGTTGGAATGACCATTCTTGTAGGCCCCAAAAATATTTTGCATGTTGGGCAAGGTATTAATCTTACCGGAGTGTTAATTATTACAGTTGGAAGCATGGGCTGGTCTATTGGTTCTTTGTATGTATCAAAGGCTAAATTACCGGAAAATCAACTTATTACTATTGGGATGCAAATGCTTTGCGGTGGTTTTTTGCTGTTTATGTCAGGGCTCGTCAAAGGAGAATATAGCCAGGTTCTTTTCAATGCCATTTCAACAAGCTCTTTATTGGCAATGGGTTATCTTATTACATTTGGTTCTATTGTTGCTTTTTCGGCATATAGCTGGTTGTTAAGAGTGGTTCCCCCAAGTCTTGTTTCTACCTATGCTTATGTTAATCCAGTCATCGCTGTTTTTCTAGGGTGGATGTTTTTGAATGAGCCCATTGATAAGTATACGATTATAGGGTCAATTTTTATCGTTTTTTGCCTTGATTCTTATCACCACACAAAAGCCGCTGGCAAGAGAAGAGGCTCCTGAATAGGGCCAATGTGTTGATGTGATAATGTGTTGATGTGATAATTGGCTTACGCAAGAGTGCACATATCGCCAAATTCGAATCAATCAGCTTGCATTCAACTGTTCGCTCTAATATTTCTTTTGAGCCCCTCAAATCCAGGACGTTTCAGAGGCGAATCTTTAAAAATTTTTCTAAAGACGTCTTCTGTCATTTCTTCCCAGTCACGTTTGTTCATTTCTAAGATTCCATCCAAAGGTGTGAACTGTTGTTCTTTATTTGGTTTTGAAAACCTGTTCCAGGGGCAAACATCCTGGCAGATATCACAACCGAAAATCCAGTTGCCAAGTTTTTCATGATATTCGGAAGGAATGTTTTCCTTCAGCTCTATCGTGAAATAAGAAATACACTTACTGCCATCAATTTTATAAGGTTCATAAATTGCATCTGTAGGGCATGCATCAATGCAGCGTGTGCACGATCCACAATAGTCTTTTATGGCATGATCATATTCCAGTTCCAGGTCTACAATCAGCTCGGCAATAAAGAAAAATGATCCTTCTTTTGGAGAGATAATATTGGTATTTTTCCCCATCCAGCCGAGGCCGCTTTTTTTAGCCCAGGCTTTATCCATTACAGGAGCCGAATCAACAAATACCCGCCCATTTACTTCGCCAATATTATCATTAATGAACTGATAAAATTTTTTTAATTTTTCTTTGATAACTAAATGATAGTCTTTACCGTACGCATACTTTGATATTTTGAATCTGTTGCTTTCTGTGTCATCCGTGATGGCATCTTCTTTATCCGTGATCGGAAAATAATTGAGCAATAATGATATCACAGACTTTGCACCAGGTACCAGTTTGGTAGGATCCAATCGCATATCGAAATGATTTTCCATATAACTCATTTTGCCATGCCTTCCCTGGATGAGCCATTGCTCGAGAAGTGGCGCTTCATCTTTGAGAAAACCGGCTTTAGAAATACCACATGAAAGAAAGCCAAGGCGGGTAGCTTCTGATTTTATGAGATGTGTATGATGTGATTTGGTCAATTATGGGTATCTAAATTTCAATAATGAGGGCGCAAACATGGGTGCGCCCGTACCGAGAATCAAATCTTCCAATCTTTCAATTTTCTGATCTTTCAATTTTGAGAAGCGTGCACAATCTCTATAAATTTTAAATCCGACCAGCCTTCGTCAATGTATTGACGGATAATCAATTTATCCTGATGAAAAAACTTCGAGATAAGATTGCTGATAGCTGCTTCCGGTTCTTCCCATTATTTCTTTCTTTTTGAATCTGAATTCGTCCGGTTTCCCTTCAAGATTGTGTAAATCGTCTTTTTCGGTATAAGATATTTCTACTTTTTCAGGACTCAATTTCAAATGTGTAATGAAGTAAATTTCCTCTTTCGATGCCCATTGGATTTGAAGAATGATGGCGAGAACGAATATAATTGCATCAAGTAGCACCACAAAAAATCTTAAAAATACCGTTTTCATCAAGGTCGTAAATCCTATGGCCACTAATGCAAATATGGCAGTCATGATCAGGGGCGTTCTAAGGTTTGCTCTCAGCCTCGGCCGGTAGGGCGCAGGGATGGGAACATTTATTTCGTAATCAGACATGCTTTGCTAGATTTGATCGGTATCAAAAAGGGTACCTGTCAGTGGCTTATAAGGTATCTTCAAATGTTTGTAGGCTTTTTCAGTAGCTTCTCTGCCACGAGGTGTGCGTTTCAGGTATCCTTCCATGATCAGGTAAGGCTCGTAGACCTCTTCGAGAGTTCCAGCTTCCTCACTTACTGCTGTGGCAATGGTGCTGATACCAACAGGGCCGCCGGCAAATTTTACAATTATGGTGTTCAAAATCCGGTTATCCATATCATCCAGACCACTCTCGTCAACATTCAATGCGTTGAGGGCATATTTAGCTACATCAAGGGTAATATGTCCTTTTGCCTTCACCTGGGCAAAATCCCGGACGCGTCTAAGTAATGCATTGGCAATTCGTGGCGTCCCACGGCTCCGCCTTGCGATCTCAAAAGAGGCCTGTTCATCCACCCCAACTTTCAGTATTTCAGATGAGCGCATAACGATGCTATCAAGCAGGTCAGAGTTATAATATTCAAGTCTTGAAGTGATTCCAAATCTTGCTCGCAGAGGTGCCGTAAGAAGGCCTGAACGTGTAGTAGCACCAATTAATGTAAAGGGGTTTAAGGTGATCTGTACCGATCTGGCATTTACTCCTGTTTCCAGCATAATATCTATCTTGAAATCCTCCATAGCAGAGTACAGATATTCTTCAACTACAGGGTTTAAGCGATGTATTTCATCAATAAAAAGAATATCGCCCGTTTCGAGATTGGTGAGAAGGCCTGCAAGATTACCCGGTTTGTCCAGCACAGGTCCGGAAGTAACCTTAATATTAACGCCCATTTCGTTGGCAATGATAAAAGCCAGGGTTGTTTTACCAAGTCCGGGAGGGCCATGAAGCAGGACATGATCGAGGGCTTCGCCCCTTTGCTTGGCCGCATGAACGAACACTTTCAAATTGTCGATTACCTGGTTCTGACCGGCAAAATCCTCAAATTCTTTCGGTCTGAGCTCTTTGTCCTGTTCCTGGTCTTTCTCAAGGGCAGAAAGGATATCCACGGCGCGTTTGGCATCTAAATTATTGTCCTCCTGCATTTTATTTCATTATCTCTACAGATTTACACATCTTCAAAATTAACTCAAAAAGGGCATTTTTGGGGAAATTAAAAATATTATTTGCACCCAATTGGAAATTAGAGGTAATTTAGTAGCGGAAAAAAACATCCTTTTATGAGAAAAATTGTAGTTCCGGTCGATTTTTCGCCTAGTTCTGTGAAGGCTGTGGAAGACGCGATAACGATTGCGAAAAAAGTCACAGGTGAAATTGGTATTATACATGTAAACAAAGTTAATTCTTTCGCTTCGATGTTTGGGTCTCATAAGACCGCAGAAAATGCAGGAGAAGTGGAAAAGAGCATGGATAAATTGGTAAAAAGTATTGATTTTAAAGGGATCGATTATACAACTACCCTAAGGACGGGATCGGTTAATAAAGAAATTGCGGCATACGCAGAAGAAACTACAGCTTACCTGACCGTTATTGGCATAGAACCACCGGGTTCAAATACCAGCTGGCTTAGTGCCGAGGCCTATAAAATAATTTCCATATCGCCGTGCCCGGTGATAAGCATACCATTCTCTGACAAACCATTCGATTTGAAGAAAATAATTCTTCCAATAGATACATCCATAACTACACGTCACAAAGCTCCATTTACAGCCGAGCTTGCAAATGCTTTCAGGGCGGTAGTATATGTCTTAGGAACATGCATTGATGAATCCCCTGAATTTGTGAGCAAGCTGGAAGGCTATTGTTACCAGGTGCGCAAATTTTTAAACCAGGCAAATACGCCTAATGAATTTGAATTTCTCATTGGCAATAACGCTGTGAAGATGACTGTTGAATACGCCAAAACAATCAATGCGGATATGATTGCAGTTCTTACCGAACATGAACCCGGCCAGATCAACTTTAAAGGTTCTGTAGCACAGCAAATGATTCAGTCTTCGCCTATACCTATTTTATCTATTCATAAATCATTTGATGTTCAAAACTTTGAATACTAATTCTTACAGTTAGAAGAGTCAGGAACTGGTCTCATTAATAAAACCTTGTTGCTTTCAGATCAGTATTCTTTTTAAGTATTCATTATGGCAGGAAATCTTAATTTTGCCGACCATACATGAAAAGATTCTATCTGTTTATAATCGCTATTTCTTTTTTAACTGCCTGCGGCAATGGAGCTGATGATATTTCGGAACTATCCGGAATGGTTTTTAATGCTTTAAAATCTCAGAACCAATCTCTTATTGCCAAATGCGAGCCCTCTGTACAGGATATGGAAAAGGCAATAGAGATGAACCTGGAAGATTCTACACGCACGCTGGCAGCCAGGCATGACGCAGCCGTTAATAAAACCGGATCTCTGCAACTGAATATGGATCAGTCATTTTCAAACGTGGTGGCAGGAGCCAAACCTAGAAACATAGACTGGAAAACAGCACAGTTGAAAGACTTTCATTACACCATTCATGAGCACGTTGAAGATTATAAAGATGCTGATATACATCTGATTATCGCTTGCGGCAAAATAAAAAGCGCCTTAAATTTCAGGGCATACCTGTTTGGGAATAGATGGTATCTGGTAGAAGGACTGGCTTGGGAGTAACAATTACCATTGACCAAATACCAGTTGACGGTGGTAAATGGTCAATGGCAAAATGGTAAATGAATTAATATATGATAACCATTATTGCGGGGACAAATAGGGAAGGGTCATATTCGCGGGTAGTTTCAGAAATCTACGGCGAAATCTTTGAACGAAAAAGCCAGCCTTTCCAGATCATTGACCTGAAAGACCTGCCCGCAGATTTTATTTTCAGCGCTTCGTTTGAAAATAGTGGCGAACATCCTGAGTTCAATGAAATCCAGAAAAAAATAAATGCTTCTTCTAAGTTTGTATTTGTGGTTCCGGAATATAACGGCTCATTCCCCGGCGTTTTAAAGGCTTTCCTGGATGGTCTTGAGTATCCAGGATCATTCAAAGGCAAAACAGCGGCACTTGTAGGCCTGGCCTCCGGACACATGGGTGGCGCGCTTGCTTTAAGTCATTTGACAGATGTCCTCCATTACATGGGTGTCATGGTACTTCCCATTAAGCCGAGACTACCCAGGATAAGCAAGATACTGGTGAACAAGAAATTTGCCGATGGAATCTATACAGACTTGCTTGAAGAACAGGTAGAAATGTTGATGGGCCAAAGTTGAAAACTTTAATAAAGTTGCCAACTTTTAAGCAATCGCATCATTATTTTTCTTCTTCAGATTTCAAAGCTGAACAGAGAAGCTTCCATTTGTGACAGTAACCATGTCTGACGTGTTTGCCAGATTGGTTCCGTTAAATAAGAAAGTCCCTGTCATTGTGGTACTTGTTTTGGTTTGAATGGTAATGCTACCTGATTGTGCCTGGTAAAAAGTACTTGTATTTGCATTATATTGAGCCGTATAGGTACCAAATGGCGCGAAATTGTAAGTACCTGTAGTAATATTGTCCGGCATACTGAAACCAATAGTAGTTCCATCGTTTTTTGTGGCAGAAATAATATAGGTGCCGCTTGCATCACTTATAAACACACTGTTTGTTGTCCAGCTCGCACCGTTTACGGTGGCTGAACAGGTACTGGATGTAACGGGAAGTGATCCGGTGTAAGGTATGTTTGTGAATTTGCCACTGGTCATTGTGTGCTTCTTATTATCAGTTGCTCGTTCAACTGTAAAGTAGAATGTACCTGACATCGTTTTATTCTTACTATCAATGGATGTAATAACTACCTGACCTGTTGTTGTTGAATCAACACCAGTAGAAAAAGCAACGGTATTTGACCCGCTATCAGGTTTGTATGCCGCGGCATTGTTTAAACCCGGGCCAAGCATATAAGTGCCGGTTGTAGTTCCAGTCAAGCTAATTGTAATAGTCTGCCCATCAGAGGACTGTATGCCAGTTACATTCATCATCCCAAATTGAATAACGCCGCCCGCTTTAGCAGACCAGGCCTTGCCATCAATATAAGTGGTCATATTAGGTGAAGCAGCCGGGGTAAGATTTCCGGGATTAGGTTTGCTGCAGGAAGCTATAGTTAGACAAGTAACTACAGCAAAAAAAATGGTTTGGATTTTTTTAATCATGACAGTTTTTAAGGGTATTTAGAAAAAAAGAATCCCAAAACTAAGAAATAATATTATTCGAGGTGTTTCAGAATAATATTTCTGCAATAAGAAAACCAGTCATTATCGGTGAAAGGGCCACTATTGTAAGGGATTTTTCAATTTCAAAACTATTCCTTCCCCTTGGCAAATATCTGCGTGAAATAATAGTCACCATTTGGTGCTATGACAACGCCCATTCCCGATAAATTGTAATCGCTTTCAATGTTTTCACGGTGACCTTTGCTTTTCAGCCAGCCCTCAACAGCGGTACCCGCCAGATTATCGTAATTGCCAGTGCATGTGAATACATTTTCTGCTCCACCTTCCATGCTTTTCAGCGATTTTGAAATGATCTTTAATCTTTGTTCAGCGCCATCATGCCCGAACCCTACCTTGCCCGAAGCCATGTCAGCACTGTGTTGTCTTGCCTGTATAACGATATAGTCCTTATTAATAAGAGGGGATAAGCCAATGCTTTTCCGGTGCTTGTTTACAAGGTCGAAGGCTTGCTTTTCAATTTGCTCAATGCTTGCCGTATTGTCTGTTGGAATCCCCTGTGTCACCAGCTCTGTCCGGGGATTTGGCAGTGTAATTTTTGCAGGGGTTAAACTAAGTAAAAACGCCATGCAGGGTATTGTCAGAATATATTTTAACCGTTTCATCGTTTTAATATTTATGTTCAAGTCTTTTGATAACGATAGATTTGCAAAAACCGTGCTTTGTTTTTCAAAACATGTCTGAAAGTATCTTAAGAGAGGAAATCACAATATCTCAAATATTTTTCCCTGTTAAGAAACGATTTCTCGATTTTTATACGACTTTTGTGCAAACTTTTTAAAGGACTATGGATTTCAAATTTACCCTGAAGAAATACTTTACGATGGTATTCTTCTTTGTTATTACCCCTATTGTGGGCTGGATCATATATGCACACAGGACGAACGCGCCTGCAAACATGTTCCTCGATGAACAAAAGGGGGCATTTATTTCAAATAATGTTACCATTCCGGATGATAAACTGGATTTTTCAACACCATTTTATCAAAACGATGCTGCTTTAGCTCTTGAAAAGGAAAAAGGCCGCCCAACTATGAGCGACGCAGAAGACAAATATTTTGATGGTCAGCCTAAAGAATCAAAAGAAGGCGGAGCCGGCGAATCTAAAAAAGAAAATAAATAAGATGAAGGTAAAATACTTATTATCAATATGTTTGATGGCTATTTTGCTATCGTCTTGCGGAGGCCGTTACAACAATGCTGAAGAACTTACCGTACCTATCCTACAGGCCATTAAGTCTGATAATTGTGAAAAGCTGGTAAAGCTGCTTCCACCTGCTGACAAGATCAACCCTGTTTTTGCAGCTAATAAGGGTACTGTCGGTTGGGTATATTACAACAAATACACCAAAGACTATCGCGAAAAACAGTTGAGGGCAAGGATTCGTACCAATATGGACATTATCAAAACAATCTCCGCTGATAACAAGCTGGATTGGGACAATGTAGAATATAGCGCACCAACCAAAGATGATGTTACTGACAGCATTTCTTCTTATTCTATTATTTCAACACATCTGAAATTCCCAACCGGTGGAACATACGATCTGAAATTCCATGCAGCCAATGATAACGGCAAATGGTACTTGCTTGATGATATTTATTTCAGTACGGCGCAGGAAGCAAGCAAATAATCTGAAAGTTGTATTTCATACCCGGCAATAGCAACGGGAAGGGAAATACATCTTCTCAAAGAAAAAACAAGAAACGGCTATTCCTTTATTGGATAGCCGTTTTTATTTTGGTTTCAGTTGCATTAATCAGGGTATTTAAGCCATTCTTATACCATCATCCGGATATTTTTAACCTATCGGGAGCCAAAACCCATATCCCCCCGATTGACCCTGGCATCCTTAAAAATGCTGATTTTGGATTGCCATTAGTAAAACAAGGCGATGAAATTGTAAGGCATTATGCCTATACCCTAGATTTCAGTGATAAAGACAAGGAGCCATTTTGGGTGGCATATATTTTCAGGAAAAGCTACCTGCAAGGCGAGTTAAAACGTGCCAACCATTTTGAATCCGACCCTGACGTGCGCACAGGATCTGCCAGTCTTGATGACTATCGCCACAGTGGCTATGATAAGGGCCATATGGCGCCTGCTGGAGATATGAAATGGGATGAAAGAGCTATGAGCGAATCATTTTATCTGTCAAATGTTTGCCCTCAGAACCACAAGTGTAATGATGGCATCTGGGCTGACCTGGAAAAGGCTGTGAGATACTGGGCCAATGATGATTCTATTGAATACATTGTTACCGGACCTATATTGCCTGCACCTGGAAGTCCAAAAATAGGAGAGGACCATGTTACAGTTCCTGCCTATTTTTACAAGGTTGTGTTTTCTCCATATCCTTCTCCTAAGGCTGTTGGATTTATCATTCCCAACCAACCGGAATATGAATCATTCTGGCATTATGCCTGTTCGGTAAACCAGGTTGAAAAAGCGACGGGTATTGATTTCTTCCCTCAACTCCCTGCCAATATCGCAACCGCATTAAAAAGTGAATATGAGATGAATGATTGGAAATCAACAGAATCATTCAATCAATAAACCAGGCATTATTATCCATTCATAATGCCGAAATTTGCGTCATGAAATTTAAAGAACGACTAAAAGCTTGGGCACCCTATATTATGTCTGACGGGCTGATGTATATTGTTATGTTCCTGGCTATTGGCATTGGGATTGTGATCATGATCATTTTCAAATTATAACTTTCGTCATTGCGGCCTTGAGCCGCAACCCGAAGGCTCATGGAGTGAAGTGGAATAATCTCTCCACTTATCTCTTGCACCCTTCAATAGCCATACGTGCCTCCTTATAACTGACCGTGCCTTTATTATTTCCCCATTTGCTTCTGACATAGGTTAATATTGCAGACATCTGTATTTCGTCCATAGTTTTATGGGAAGACATTTCCCAATTGTATTTTTTACCGTTAACCATAATTTCGCCTTTTTGGCCATTGTAAATGATACAAGGCAATTGGTCCGAGTGAGATTGTAAATAGTCTGAATTTGCCAATGGCGGATAGAGTGTGCCTAGTCCTTCCCCATTAGCCTGATGGCATTTTTGGCACTCGTCTTCATAAATAGCTTTACCAGAATCAAAACTCTGGCGGTATTCTATTTCCTTTTCGGTGAGGGTATTGCAACTACTTGCAAATTGGAGTAGCAGAAAGATTGAAATAAAAGTTACAAGACCTTTATTTCGCTCCATCTTTAACGTCTTCATTATATTCTTTATACAAGACCGGGATATCATGTATCAGCCGGGCTACTTCTGCGGTATCTGTGCCATTGTACACGCCTCTCACGCGTTTGTCCTTGTCTATAAGCATAAACGCCCCACTATGAAGATAACCTCCCGGTGCAGCGCTGTCTTTCTGCGCCGATGCCATAAAGCCTTTCTGGGCCAGATCGTCTACCTGGTCTTCGTCTCCGCTTACAAAATACCATTGCTTTGTATCTGCTCCCAGGCGGGTAGCGTATCTCTTTAGTCTTCCGGCGCTGTCATGCTTTGGATCAATTGAAAAAGAGATCAATCTGAAATCGTTTACCTTATTAAAATGTTTTTGTACCGTCAACATATTTGCCTCTGTAATGGGGCATATACTAGGACAAGAAGTAAAGAAAAAATCGGCCACATATACTTTGCCGGCCAAATTGGCTTCGGTTATCGTGTCTCCGTCCTGATCAACAACTTTAAAATTTGGGATTATGTGATAAACCGTATCTATTTTCGCCTCGCCTTTTACGTGATGCATATAGGTGCCCTGCCGTGGCCCGAAAAAAGGAAGTCGCTCCGTTTTTTTTTGCGGACTGTTACAGCCGAAAATAATTGCTGAACAAAATCCAACCAAAATTATCGTCTCTATTTTTTTACTGATCATTCCTGCCCGTACCGAACCGGCATGTTCGGGCGGGGATAATTGATTATTGATCATTTTTTCAGTTTAATATAATCACTGGCAATCTGCATGTTATGCTGCATATCGGTATATATTTTCTGTATCTTGCTGAGTTGGTCGTTGAGGTAAGAGGTTGCTTTGTCTGCGGCCATTTTTTTGTCAGGCTCTGCGTAATTATTCATCCAGTCCATCATATCATCGTCAGATTTTTGGAGGCGATGCAGGTTGGCGTCAATGGAATCATTATCAGGTTTCGTTAATACAGCGCGGGAAGTAATGATAGCTTTCAGTTCTTTTTTCAAGGCCATGACAGAATCAAGGTCCTGCATGGTTTTATTGTGAAGCGCCATTACCTGGTCTTCCAGCTTGCCGACATCGCCGCTGGCAGTGGCTGTTTGAGATTGGGTTTGATCAGCATTATCTGTTTTGGTGGCAGGCTGGTTGCAACTCCATAGACCGGCGACTAATATCACCCCAAAAATCATGATCTTATTCATAGATTCCATTTTCATTTTATAAAGCCTCAAAATTACGATAAATATCTCCATCTTCTCTCCGCATTGCCCTGACCCTAAAGGGAACCTACGATGGTTTTTCGATGATAGTTTACTTTGAGTTAAATATATCGCGAGAAATTCAGAATAGAACAATCTGCGGTTCCCTTTAGGGTCAGGGCTATGCAGCGAAATATGCGCACACACCAGTGAGGCCTAAAAACAACAAAGGCGCCCATCCCTGAGCGCCTTTGTTATGTATTGGATTGAAATCTTTTAATTTTTCAATTTTTTAATCTTTTAATTCTTGTACACCGGTTCATTCACCGTATTGCCATTAGAAGATATCACCTGCAGATAATATACCCCTGATGGCAAAGTGCTCATGTCTATTTGCTTTTGGATCAGGCCCTTACCGCTTATGGTTTGGCTGTAGACATTTATACCGCTCATGTTTATTAAGCGTAGAACAGTGTTATCATCTGTAGCGCTGGTCCAGTTTACATTGAGAGTATTGCTGGTTGGGTTTGGATATATGGCCATTGCAGGACCCTGATTGGCGAGATCTACAGAGCGGATCATAGAATATTCAAAATTACCATTGAAATCCACCTGTTTGAGCCTGTAGTACAATGTTCCTGTTGGTATTACCCCTGCCAGGTTATCTATATCCAGGTAGCTGTTGAGCACATTAGATGTACCATGACCTTGTATCTGGCCGATGCTTGTCCAGTTTTGGGCATCTATAGAGCGTTCTACATCAAAGTACGCATTATTTTGCTCAGAAGCCGTTGTCCAGTCCAGGTTTACATGTGCATTTTGGTATTGAGCCCCAAAGGTGAGGAGGGTGACAGGGAGGGCGGTAAGGTCTGAACCTGTTGCAATAAAGTAGGTATTCGGGTTTGCCATAGTAAGCTGGCTACCAGGAAAACCAGTGTTTTGACCAAAGATTGCGCCTGTTATACTGTCTCTGTTTCCAGAAGCAGGGCTGGCATGTTGTGCCGTATTTCCAGGCGCGGTATTTGGTATCCACGGATCTGTTTCATGAAGCCTGTAGGACACATATGTCTGCGTGTGATCGACAGTATTTCCTCCACCCACGGTTTCATCTGTGACGTCTGCCCAGCCTAAATCAAACCCAAAAGCCTGGTTAACTCCTGCTTCCGGTGAAACAACCCATGTTCTGTTAATAACGTTATTTACAAGGGTTACACCATCAGATTTTGTTACACCGCTTTTTACTCTCACATCCAGAACCGGGTTTCCTGACGTTGTAACTATAATAGGTGTATAACTGCCATCGGCAATCCCAACAGGAAACAGCGTAACGCCGGGGGGGTCCATATTTAATGTACCTGTACTGGCTGTTACAAAATAGCCGTCAGCAGATACTGTCGATGGGATTACTGATGCGCTACCAGGAGGAGAACCCCATGTTAAAGTAGCGCCAAGGGCCATTACGACATTATGAGTCCCTAATTCTATATTGCCCGCTTCGAAATTCTGCTTGGTATTTATGGTAACGGTACCATCAAGAATAGTGTTTGAATTTTTTGTATGTAGTGTATAAAAAGTCTGATCGTGTAAAATGGTTTGTATGTGAGTAGGTGTGATGTTATCAGAATTACCGAGCAAATCTGTGGTTTGCCCCGAGGAAGTCACAAAACTATTTGTTCCCAGGCTCAGGTTTCCCAAAAGTTTAA
>Ga0206979_1089_pt1 | contig 15621 bp, 15 predicted proteins | sample Alteio_BWMinCont_19_FD_153463 | JGI IMG/M metagenome (GOLD analysis project Ga0206979, IMG submission 153463) | Enriched cells from forest soil in Barre Woods Harvard Forest LTER site, Petersham, Massachusetts, United States -... | ecosystem: Environmental > Terrestrial > Soil > Temperate forest >... | reverse complement strand
GATTTTATGGGAAAAGAGTTACCACAGCATTTTGTATTAGCCGATGTAAAGCTAAAAACGGCTTTGCCACGCGATCAACTCAGCCTGTTTTTAGGTGGCCAGGGCTGCGGTATTTTTCCTTTTGATCGCGACACCTCACGCATCATCGCTGATGTCACAAACGATCCTGAGCTCGGCACTGCAACCTCACTGACTTTAGCGCAGCTGACGCAACTCATTGCGACACGCCTGCCCAATACTATTGAAATTGAAGAAATAATGTGGACATCGGGTTTTTGGATTCATGAACGCATTGCTGCAAGCTATCGTCATAACCACATTTTTCTGCTCGGTGATGCCGCACATATTCACTCTCCAGCCGGTGGTCAAGGCATGAATACGGGCATGCAAGATGCCTATAACCTCGCATGGAAACTGGCGTTGGTTATTGCAGAAAAATCTCCCGACAGCTTATTAGATTCTTATCAAGTTGAGCGTTACCCTGTTGCCAAAGAAGTTTTAAAAAATTCAACGCGTTTAACTCAAATGGTTGCGGCACGCAATCCCATTTTTTTAAAACTGAGAAATCTAGTGCTGCAACGTATTTTTAGTTTCAAACCTATCCGCGAGCAATTCACGGCAACACTCACCGAACTCAACATTCATTACCAGGATAGTCCCTTAACCTATGATTGCTTGCCGCGCCATAATGGACCCGTACCGGGTGAGCGCATGATTGATGTGGACTATGGCTACCATGCCAGATTAATTGACTCGGTACGCGGCACCAAGTTCCGCTTATTAATTTTTGCTGGCAAAACGCATAACTTAGAAAAATATTTTTATTTCCAAAATCGCATCAAACAATACTTTCCAGGCATTATTAAATTTATCCTAATTAATCAGGTTAATGATTTTTCTTTTTGGGATGAAAAAAAGGTCTTTGACGAAAAAGGCTTGATTCACGAAAAATATGGCGCAACAAATCCCATTTGTTATTTGATTCGCCCAGACAAATATATTTGTTTCCGGGGTGACTTGGATGATGAGGAAGAATTGGTGCAATATTTACAGAAAATATTAGTGCCGGCTGCGACAAAAATGCCTAGCTGAGGTGACACCGAAGCAGTTGTCATGCCGGAGTGTTTAAATTAGTAAACAACATAGGACCCGATTGGCACATGATTTTTGACAGAAATTTCTGATAAAACCATCGCTAAAATCACTATGACAAAAAACTTAAATGAACTTGACGCAATCATTGCCCTTACTCCTTGACTTATTTTGTGTCTGCAGGTGCTACATAATTACCGTTGTCATTTGTCGGTGTCACGCCCACGCTGGCGGTCTCTTTAGTACTGTTTATCGCATTCTTTGGCTGCATCTCATCGGTGTTCTTCATGGTGTTTGTGCTATCTAGACTATCGCTATTATTTAACCCGCTTACTGCGTTAGCATTATCAGCAGAAACGCTTCCACAAGCTAAAATGAGACCTATGATAAGTACAATATTTAGCTTATGTTGAATAGCCATTTCATAACTCCTTCAAAAAATTGAGGAAGTACATGTCGTCGACAGCCTTTTTTAGGGGCAGACTACTATAATCTCCCAAACCATTGGAAAATACTATTTAGGAGCTTTTCCTAGGCGAATGAGTACTAACCCTTGCTCGGGGTTTCCATTTAATGCGATTATTATTGGTGTATACTTGTTTCTCCACCCTGACGTATCATACTGACTTTTATGAAAAAATCGATATACTTTATACTTTCATTTGCTATGCTTTTTTTCCTACAAAGCTGCGAGCACTCTCAACCCAAACTTTTTCCTTTGCCGCAAAATGCGGTTATTTTAGCGTTTGGTGATAGCTTAACTTATGGCATAGGTTCCGCACCCAACACATCATACCCTATTGATCTGCAAAAACTGACGGGCTGTGCCCGTTGAGACCGATACTTTAGCTAATTTGGAAGGCCGCCGTGAGCTCAAGTCAGATTACATTCATCTGAACACCCAAGGTTATCAACTGCTCGCAGAAGCCATCGCTGCCCTCTTAACACAGCAAGGCACGTAACACTGTCCTTGCGAGCACCTCACCCCTCAGGGACACATCAGATACGAACCCCAGCAAAGCTTGTCATCCCGCGCAGCTTTTAGCGCTCATCATTACCCACAAGTATCCTCACTATACGTTGGTTTTTTCTTGGCATTGCACACAGGTCTGTCGCCCCGCAAAAAACGCGTCCCCATTCTTGACAAGAAAGCAGTTCTATCACGCGTTTTTGTGCGGGGTCTGGTAAGGGCCTGTGCTAGAACACAATATATCTGCAAGGATGATAGCCTTGCTGTCACAGAAATGAACCTATCTAGGCAGGCTACCAGACCCCGCACAAATTTTCGTGATGGACCGGTATTCTTGTCAGAATCAATGGACGAAAATTTTGCGGGGCGACAGACCTGTGTGCAATGCCAAGAAAAAGCCAGCGCATAGTGAGGATACTTGTGGGTAATGATGAGCGCTAAAAGCTGCGCGGGATGACAAGCTATATTGAAGTTCTTTAGAAGCGAAGCGCGGCAAATCCAGACATAAATCCAGACGGCGGTATCATCTTTAATCCAATACTGCTAAAATTGGTACAAATTAAGCCTGTCAGAGATACCGAATGAAGCTATATTATTTTGCCTCAAATCAAGCCCAGCAAACCGAAGCCAGAGAAACGGAAGTCACCCCCAAACGAATGGGAACTCAAGCTGAGCATTTAGCCTATGCTATTGCTTCGGTGACCAAACTTGCTCGCAATTTCGTGCGCTCATCTCACATAGAGCGCCGTTTTACCGACATCATGAATGAAACAGAAATGCTGAAAAGTTTTCTGACCCATAATCCTTTACCTCAACATTTTGATTTTACCGTCAGAGACATTGCTAGTCGCATTGCGCATCACTTTGTCTTACCGACTGAGGCACTAGACCAACCTTCCGAGGCACGAATAATTTTATATAATGGACCCTTAACTTGCCCGATTTATTTAAGCGAATTAATCTATGGAGTCAAGTTTAATGACGATTTTTATACCTATGAATTAGAAGCCGCGCACTTATGGATTGTCGGGCAGAGAAAAAATACTAGCCCAAGAAATAGAGCAATTTGGAATAGAATACAGGATATTTGGCAAATTGATCTTAACGCTCAAGCCCTTGCAACTAACAAAACCGCGCAAAGACAATTGCATGAAATTACAACTGCACTCGCTACCTTCGCTTTTCTCCAAGCTAATAATCAGTCTCTAGTCAATTTTAACGTTAATTCATTGATAGCAGCAAGAGAAAGGGGTTCCAATAATGATATTACCGCCGCTATCGTCGTGCCTGAGACTGAAGTTCGGCTGGATCAAAGAAGAATTGCAACTCATTTAGCGCTTGGATATGCATTTGTTCTATCAGCGTTATATGTATTTGATCTACGCAAGGATTCAGAAGATTTTTTACCTGTGCTTTGTCTTGTCGGAGCCTTAGTATCAGCTGCATATATTACTAAAGATACATTTCAAGTACTTAAATTTCTCATGCAAACCTTGCGACACGCTTATTCCCCCGCTTCACATCCACGAGAGGAACTAGAAGAAAAGCCTCAGGTGAACAATGCTTGGATCAGACCAGCAAGAGGTTTTTTCAGAGCCGCCGCCCAATCAGGCTTATCTGCGCTGACGGGATGGAATCTTTCACCTTCTTCACATTATGCAAGATTACTGCCACTAAGGTCTGATAACGCAAATAGACGAGAGGACGACAACATCATTCCCTCGCAACACCGCAGCTTATCCCATCGCTAACGATGCCATTTTCCAAGTTCATATAATCAAAAATGACACTGCCGGCAAAAGCAAACCTCAATGGTAATAAGTCAAATTTAGACTTATAATTATCTGTTTTTTTTTGATAGAAAAGCTGATGAGGCGCGTGATGAGCAGATTCAGAAATGAAATTGAAGCCATGTGGAAAATTAATATTACCCATCCGGCGGATGTGCTGCACAAGCTTATATCTGACAATACAGAAAGCTCAACAAATACTTTCTTCTCAAATCCTAGCGCAAACATGTCTTTGATCTCACATCGAATGATAAAGACACTAACACTTATCATCACTGCGAAAAAAAACTCCTATCAGTTTATGCCTGATTTGAACCCGGTATTTGAACCCATAAATAATATTACTATTACATTAACAAAAGACCACCCCTTTATAGAAATATTAAATGAATTTTTTTCACATTATCCAGAGTATTTTCCATTAATAAAAAACACCTCATCCTTAAAGCCTTTTATTGAATTAGATCATAGTTGGCGAGAAACACAAATCAAACCCCGCAAAGATAAAATAAACATGCTTATCAAGAATACTGAAGTACCTACACCCTCAGATGGTGAACTAAGCATAGAAACACCCGCGAAACATCATAGTGCGCAAAATTTCATAACCCATCTAGAAGGCCAACTTCCAAATGGATTTCTTCCTCCTTTAAAAAACACATCGGACTTAGAAAAAAAAGATGAATCCACAGACCTATGTCGATTAACAACATTCATGAAAAATCACTCATTGCCTGTTATGAAAAATCTTATCTCGCCCATCAAACCATCAAAGAAACCGTATCTTCCATGCTAGATAGACCCGTAGAGGATGTAGTAATAGATCTCATTTGTAAATACTAGGGTCTAAAACATTAAATATAAATAAATTAGATAAATAAACCCATTTAACAACAACGCAGGAATCCACAAGCCGCCAAATATCGCATTAAACCGTAACCAACACCCCGCAAAAAAAGTCACACAAATCCCGAGCCATACCGCCTTAACTGGCTGCCAAGGCGTAAGCAAAATACCTAGCGCAGGTAGCAGCGTGCCTTGAAAAACCATTGCCCCGGTGATATTGCCAAATGCTAATGTATCTTTACGTCTACGGATCCAAAAAATACTGTTTATTTTTTCAGGCAGTTCGGTGGCAATAGGAATAATTAAAATGGACAACAACAAAGGCGATACCGCCAAGGTATGCGATACGATAACAATGTCATCGATAAACCCTTTCGCGCCCCCTAGCAGCAAAATAAACCCTAATAACAGTTGAAAAATAATAGTGCCTAAATGCGTTTTTAATTTTAATTTTGTCATAAGTAATGGCTGATCCGGCATCACGCCATGACCGTCTTTGACCAATTGCTTGGATGCTCTTAAGGTGCAAACTACATATGTCGCATAAAGCAGAACCAATAACGCGCTAATACTCGCGCGCAAAATAAGATTATCTAGCGGCGCATACATCGCCGCTGCTGCAAAAAATAAAGCGACGAGAAAAAAATTCAAGTCGCGCTTAAACCCATTTTTCTCAGGTGAAATTTTTCCAAATAGTCCACGTCCTTGTATGGCAAAAATCGCCATCAAACCGGTTGAAATAGTCGATAGCATGAGCGGCGCCCCCAAGATTGCACCTACGCTAATTTCTTCATTAACTATCTTGTCGGAGGTTCCGGCAACAATGGCAATAATCGGTATCATCGTTTCAGGAAGAGCTGTGGCCACGGCAGCAAAGATTGAGCCCGTAACGCCAGCAGAAATCTTAATCCTATGTCCAAAGTGCTCTAAAGCATTGGTGAAAAGTTGAGATGAAAAAAGAATAACGAGCAGCATGAGAACAAGATGCAACCAGGGATAAAGCATGTATGCTTCCTTAGACATTCTTTAGCAAGAATAAAACGAAAAGATACCTTATTTCACAGCAGAATCCTACCTTGTAGCACCCCCAGTATAGCAACATTAATCCAAGGTTTTAGAAGTGCGGAATTTCCCTCACCCCCGAAAGGTACCCACTTGAACTACTTGGGTGCTTTTGGTAAAATTACAAATATGAAGTATAATCTAGCATTTCAAACCCTTCTTAAAAAGCCCTCCTTCACGGGAAAAGATGCCAAACAGTGCGGCATTGATCCGCATCTACTTCCCTACTATGTAAAAAAAGGGATACTTGAAAGAATTGCCCGTGGCATTTACCGCAATCCAAATGTTGAAAACTCCGCCCCCTTTGAGTGGCAAGATCTTCTAGACACAGCCATAAGCATTCCGATGGGGACAATCTGTCTTGTCTCTGCACTGAACTACTACGGCCTGACTCAAGAGATTCAACGACAATTTTGGATTGCGGTTCCACACGCCTCCAAAGCCCCGAAACGACCCAAGACGAAAATTATCCGCATGAGAAATACGACTCTGGGCAAAAAACCTCTGACTGTCGGCGAATACTGCACGTTCATTTTTGATCGTGAAAGGTGCATCGTCGATGCTTTTCGTTATCTCTCGAAAGAAACGGCCCTGAGGTCGCTTCGCGAATATCTGAAACCAACGGAACAGCATAAACCTGATCTCTCAAAGCTTGCGCGATACGCAAAAATACTGCGCGTTGACATCGTTCCCTACATTGAGGCGCTCACATGAACCAGGCAAAAGAACAATCTATCAAAGAACGAATTAAAGCGATCTCTGCCTAATCCGCAATAATGTGGTTGATATGGCTTCGGTCAAAGATGCTGTCGCTACGACCTTCTCCAATCGCGGCACTGAACTACGGTTGATTCAAATCGAAGGCTCGCTGATCGAAACAACTCAAAAGTATTGGAATCTTTATCTGCGAGCTCTTTCAGAAGATATCAAGCGCGACCTTTCGGTCGACTTCAAAAAAGTCATTAATGAAATCAATCAAAACTCGATTCGTTTTGGTTTTGTGCCGAACTCATTTCATACTGGAAAACTCTAGGTGTTCCACCCAGCCAATAAAGTCGATATACTATAGCCTGTATATTATTTATATAAGGGAAATATATGAATAAGAGAGCACCACTAATCACCGCAGGAACGATTTTTTTGCTCATGGGCCTCGCCCACTTAATTCGCACCATAGTCAAATTTGGTATAATCATTGCCGGCCTATCAGTGCCCTTTTGGGTCAGTAATGTCGCAGCCATTGTCCTGTTTATACTTTCCATTTGGATGTTCTCCGCAGCAAGAAGAAAATAGTAGCTACTACTGTCATTCCCGCATGGTTTTGGCGGGAATCCATTTCTACTTAGCATAAATCTCCGCAAAAAGCTGAATGGATTCCCGCCAAAAACATGCGGGAATGACAGCTCACATAGGCGCGCATAAAAAGATGACACCCATCAAAAATCGTCAGCAGCAATCACGCTCGCCTGACGCACAAAAACCTTTTCCGTTAAACACTCATGCACCGACTCATCCTTATCTGCACATAAGTCTTTAATAATGATGCAACGATAATCCCGATCAGCAGCCTCTCTTAGCGTCGATAACACCACCCCCCCGGTTGATACACCAAACATGACTAGAGTATCTATACCGCTGGCACGCAAATTGATTTCAAGATCCGTACCATAAAAAGCGTTCACGCGCCGTTTGACAATCACAATTTCATTTTTTTGCGGCTTAATATCCGCGTGTATATCTGCGCCTTGCGTGCCTATAACCAGTTTTTGGTTTTTCTTAATGGTAGCAAACATAATATTCTGAACATCGACCTCAGGATATGCTTCTCGAAAACCGACACAGACATATATCACTTTTAGTTTTCGTATGCGCGCCTGTTTTAAAAAATCCGCTGCACGCAGGACTAATTCAGCACGTTGATTTTCAACGCTGAGTAAAATATCGTTCTGGTAATCCATAATCAAAACGGCCGTTTTGTCTTCATCTATGTGCAATGTATTCGTCATCTGTTTTTGCCTTCTTGTCTATTTAGTATAGAATATTAGAGTAGCTTTTCGCCATAGCATGCCCGCCAACAAGGATATTCAATGAGTAAAAATGCTACTCTTAAATCCATGTTTCGGTCGCTAGCTCATCGCAATTACCGTTTGTTTTTTATCGGCCAATTAATTTCGATGATTGGCACCTGGATGCAAACCATCGCACAAAGTTGGTTAATCTATAGTTTAACGCATTCTGCCACCTTACTCGGCATCACAAATTTTCTTAGCCTTATTCCAGCACTACTCATATCTCCCTATGCTGGCGTCATTGCAGATCATCACAACCGCCGCCATATTTTATATGTTACTCAAGCATCTTCTATGGTTCTTGCATTAGCCTTAGGCGTGTTAACACTACTCAACATTGTGCAAGTATGGCAAATTTTAATTTTAGCCGCCTTACTTGGCATTGTGAATGCATTTGATATTCCTGCCCGACAAGCTTTTATTGTTGAAATGGTCGGCGAAACAGATTTAATTAATGCCATTGCCTTAAATTCGATTTTAACCACTGGCGCCAAAACCATCGGCCCTGCGGTGGCTGGTGTCTTGGTTGCCATAGTGGGTGAAGGTTATTGCTTTATCGGAAATGGTTTGAGCTATATTCCTGTGCTGATTTGTTTGTATATGATGCACCTTACGCATCGTAAATCCCTGCACCGTAAAGCCTCTCACGTTGAGCATATTGTTGAAGGTTTTCTCTATGTGATACACAAACCCATTATTCGTGCGCTGCTGCTACTCTTAGGCTTATGTTCAATGGTCGGCTTACCTTATGCCGTATTTATGCCCGTTTTTGCCGACGAAATTCTGCATGGGGGACCCAAAGGGCTAGGCATTTTAATGGGATTAAATGGCGCAGGCGCATTAATCGGTGCACTGATATTAAGTGCCAAAGTCGGTTTGCGCGGCTTAGGACGTTTAGTCGCGACTTCGTGTTTTGTTTTTGGCTTAAGCTTAATGGCTTTTTCTCTCTCGCGAAATTTTTGGGTTTCAGGGCTGTTAATGGTGATTGTCGGATTTTCTATGACACTGCAATTTGCCTCGATCAACACACTGCTACAAGCATTGGTCACTGACCATGTGCGCGGACGCGTCATGTCTTTTTATTACATGATGTTTATCGGAACGACACCCTTTGGCTCGTTAATCGCCGGCGCTCTTGCAAAACCTTTGGGCGTATCGCTGACTATTGCCTGCGGAGGAGCAATTTGTATGCTGGGTTCGATTTTATTTTGGCGCGGGCTGCCACGATTTCGCAAGAGCGCGCTGGAGTTACTTACTGCAAAAACGCAAGATCAGGTTTTTGCAGCAACGGCTGCCGTTTCTATTCCGAGTCAAAAAAAATAAATATTGGGATAAGCTTGTTACTACTGCTATGCTTTGGCAAGGCATCACAAGGACTTGCGACCCATGAAATCCCTTCCTCTGGCTTGGCAACAACAACTGCAACTTTTTTTCTTTTTTGCGTTCGTCTCCTATGCCTTCATCACCTGTATTTCGAGTGAAAATTATATTCCTGATCTCGCCGATTATATTAATCATTTGGCTTTGATCGTCCAAGCCAAGATGGCTCTCGTACAAGGACAATTTCCTTTACGCATCGCCCCTTTAGAACAATCGGGTTATGGCTATCCGGTTTATCAATTCTTCTCACCTACCAGCTATTGGCTAGGGGCTGTCATTTATCATTGGATTACACCCGACAATCCTATGATTGCCTTTAAACTCACCGTTTGGGGCGCACTGACCTTAGGTGGAATATACCTGTATCGATTGGCACTATGGTTTGTCGAATCGCAACCTGCGGCTATTTTAGCTGGCGTAGTTTATTTGGCTGCACCCTACTACATTATTATTGTCAACCGACTGGGAAATTTTAATGAAGCCATTGCTTTAGGTGTTTTACCTGCAACGATCTTTTACACACTGCAACGGTTCTATCACCCCAACAAAAATAGCTTTTTAATTTTAGCGGCCTTGACTTGGTATTTGCTGATTACAATCCATCTTGTCACGTTTATTTATACCGCTTTTTTTGTTGGGCTCCTGCTGTTGGGGGCTACCTGTAAAAATCCACGACAATGGTATAACCTCGTCCAAGCAGGAATTGCTTTCGGTTTTGGTTGCTTACTGGCAATGTGGTATATCGCACCCGTTGCTATGTTGTCAAAATTATTTTTGTTAAGCAGCACATTCACAGACCCCAATCACATTAATCATTATCATCCGTTATTATCGCATTTAATTTTTCCTGGGGCGGCAATCTCTCCCGATTTTAGCAATGGTATTATGCGCATTCATCCTGCGGTGGGTTGGCCCATTTTGTTTGGCGTAGGCATCTGCGTCTATGCTTATTTTCATAAACAAAAAATACCACATGCCTTGGCCAATTCGCTGCTGCCTATTTTGTTAAGCTTATTTGCTCTTGCATTTTTGATGGCATGGTCGCCTTTTAATATGTGGCAATTTTTGCCGAAAGCACTTTCTGTGGGACAATATAGTTGGCGTGTACTAAGCCAAGTTATTTGGATGGGTGCATTGCTTTTTTCCTGGGCAATTTTATGGATTTTTAAAAATAACATCCGCCTAGAACAACTTATCGCCGCCATTTTTATTATTGTGATAAGTGCCCTGCCCTGGTTTCCCGCCATGCAAGTTGCGCACATCACTGGAGAAAACAACAAAACCGAATTATTTGTATTAAATGCTTTTAAAAGAAATCCCACACTATTTTATAATCAAACGGCTTATTTATTAAATTTCACCCAGCATCCACAATTAGTTAGCAGTATAGACAGCATATTATTAGATCCAGACAATATATTAAAATTAACAACGCCTTTCCATCTTTCCAAAACCGTATTAGCTTTTGCAAAAACGCCTTATGTTATGATTGCAGGGGTATTGCCAGCAACCCAAGGCAAGCCCCGCGAACTGACAGCAAGCTTGAATAATGTAACAATAGGAAAAAAATTATTAAAGCCAGGAAGCTTTGAATGGAAAATTCCATTAGTCAATTTACCGAAAGATACGACGCACCTGTTATTGCAATTTGATATTAGCGGTAAGCATGAAGTCTTAACCGGATTGCAGATGCAGGATGTGTTGTTAAGCGGCTTTCAAGATCCGAACACAACATTGCGAATTAACGAAGTAGAAAAAAATTGCAAACAAGACGGTGTCCAAACACTGTGTCGCATTCAAGTACCGTACAAAATACAACTGCTTGAGTTACCGGTTTTTTTCTATCCGCAAATGTTACATATTACCCTCAACGGCAAAACCGTCGCCCATGAAAGCATACTTTACAAAGGACATCTTTTCACCGCAATCAAACCGGAACCGGGAAAATTAAATACGATTGCCATTCAATTTCGCGGCTTAGTTTGGGCTAATCTTGTCAGTCGTTATAGTTGGGGCTTTTGGTTATTCATTTTATTGCTAATCGGCGTGGAGCGGGTATGGCGCCGCCCTGTCTTTGACCCACATTAAAATACCCACCGCCGCGAACAAATAGAGCGGTAGAATCGCAAGCGCGATGTGATAGCTGTGCAATGAAAAATAATGTATGCCATTAACTATTGTTCCATTCCAGCCTAAATCTAATAACTTGCCAATAGCCGGTTCAGTGATAGCATCCAGTATCGCATCGCTAGCATTAATCATAGCAATTACCGTTGCGGTCAAATGAACATTATTTAATTCTTTGCCTATGGTAAAAACCAATACGAAAGCGCCCAAACCAAAACCAAAAATAAATAGCAATGAGGCCATCAACCAAATAGGCATAGGATGGCAATACAAAACCAGACTGATAGCAATGCCTGAAATTGTCGTGCAATACAGCATAAGCTGCTTACGATTGCCGATACGATCCGAAAGCCATCCCAATACCGGACTTCCCAAACCCATGCCTATAAAAACCAGGGAGACAATGGTTGCCGCTTGGGTTTTATCTATTTGATACGCTTGCTGCAAAAAAGGATTTCCCCATAAGCCCCCGAACACGGCAAGCGGGGAAAAGGCTAAGCCGCCATATATTGTTAATAGCCAGTTTTGCTTATTTTTCAAAACGAGCATGACATCATGAAACGTCACCTGTGAGCGTGACGAGAGCGTTGCATGCTCGACGTCGGCAGGAACATCACGCACAATAAAGGCAAACAAAAAAGTGAGAACAAACCCTGCGACACCAATCATAAACAAACAATCCCGCCAACCATAATGCGCCATCAACCACGACAAGGGTGCCTCACCAAAAACCGCGCCAGCCATGGCTGCTGTTGCCAACAAGCCGCCAATGAAGGCATATTGCCGAGGTGGGAACCATATCGCAGCTAATTTCATGTAGGCCACGGTTGCAAAAGCCACTCCCATGCCCATTAGTGAACGCGACAAAGCCGCACCCCACAGCGTACCCGCTTGCGCGAATAAAAATGCGCCTAACGCGCAAGCAAAAATGGCAATGGAGGTAATCCAACGTGCGCTGTATTTATCGAGCATAACGCCAACAAATAATTGCGTCACCATAAAGGCGTAATAAAATGTTGCCGCTAAGTTTCCTAAGCCAGCACCGGTTAAATTAAATTCTTTCATCAAAGGTTCAGTGATGATGCTGGGATAAATTTGCAAAATATATTTATAAAAAAGAAAACACGCGCACAAACTAATAACGAAGTAAGGGTAGCTTTTGTTAATCACAGGAAGATGTCTTATCTGGACTTGCATTTTACTTACCTTCGTTAAGGAAATGGTGATACACCGCGCCCGTCATTGCGAGGCTGCGAAGCGCTTAGCCGCGGCAATCCAGCTTTTTCTTGCTATAGATCACAATTTTTTGCGTGACCGTGACGTCTAAAGAACTTCAATAAAGCTTGTCATCCTGTGTAGCTTTTAGCGCAGGACCAGCTGAAGTCGCTGGGTCCCGCGCTAAAAGCTGCGCGGGATGACAAGCTCGCAATGACATCAAAAAAATTTCATGCTTGTATTGCTGCTTCTTTTCTTAAAATCACATCTTTGACTAGTTGAATTTCATCGTTATTCAAGCGCGGGCCAAATTTTGCAACCACTTTGCCTGCAGCCAGACTCGCTAAATCTGCAGCTTCAAAATAAGTATAGCCTTGTGTTACAGCAAATAAAAAAGCACCGGCAAAAACATCGCCTGCGCCAACGGTATCAACCACCTTAACGGGATACGCTGGAATATGCAGAGTTTTCTCTCCATCAAAAACAAAGGCGCCTTCCTCACCCATAGTGATGACGAACGTATGCGCGTATTTTTTTAACCGTTCTTTCGCGTCACTGAGGTTGCTGCTTTCAGTAAACAATAAGGCTTCGCGCTCATTTGCAAATAACACATCAACTTTATCACCTATGATGGCGCATAAATCTTTTTTGAAATACGTTACCATATTGGGATCAGACAAGGTCATCGCCGTTTTGACTTTATGTTTTGCAGCCATGGCACGCGCCGTGATTGCAGCCTCGCAACCGGGTGGTGATGCAACTAAGTAACCTTCAATATAAAGATACTCAGAATTTTTTAAAGCATCTTCCGATAATTGATTTTTTGAAAATTCCGCAGTGATACCCAAATAGGTATTCATAGTGCGGTCCGCGTCAGGCGTCACTAACACAATGCATTTGCCCGTCACGCCATGGCGAGACTCGTCATGCAAATTAGTTTGCAAACCATGCAAGACCAGATCACGATAGAAAAAATCGCCCGCCTCATCATTACCTACCTTGCAGGAATAAAATGTTTTGGCACCCAATTGCTGCACCGTAAACAGCGTATTCGCCGCCGAACCGCCACACGCCTTCAAATGCTTTATCCCATCTAATTCTTCTAACAAACGATGGTGAGTATGCTCATCAATCAGTGTGGTGACGCCTTTAGCTATGTTGAGTCGAGCCAGCGTGCTTTCGCAAACCTCAAAGTCGATATCAACCAACGCGTTACCAATGCCATACACCTGAAATTGCTTCATGTGAAACTTCCTGTCAAAAAGGGTTTATTTTACTGCGGGAGGGGGTAAAAGACAATAAAACTGCGCCGCCTTGTAACCCAATGCCGGGTTACCGGCGGCGCAGTGCCGGATTTAGGTTAAAGTGAGAGCCTTACTTGATCATCTGCTAATTCAGGCAATGGGATGTAATCTCCGGTCAAATCCATCTTCGTGAACAGGCTTGCTGAAGAACGATGAGGACTCAGTGGTTCCTGTTCCGAGGGTTCTAAGCCAATGGTTTTGGTTTTAATGGCATAAATCCCATCCCAGTGTCGGCCTAAATTGGCATAATCTAAGCCATAGCCCAACACAAAATAATCTGCGACGGTTAAAGCCGCATAATTCGGTTTGATATTACAGCCGGGGGCTCTTTCGCACTGCTTATCTAGCATGACACCCGTAAAAACGGCTGCAGCTTTTTGCGCTCTGCAGAAATCAATCGCTGCCCGCATAGTCCTAGCCTTATCGATAATATCGTCCCAAATGATGACATAGCGGTCTGTCATATCGACATGAGGTTTTTCTTTCCACTCCAATTCCCCACCCGTCATATCGCCGTGATAAGAGCAAGGTCGCGCATAATCCATGGTCATCATAAAGCCATTACCTAAATGCGTGGCGACATAGGCATAACTCATTAAGGCGCCATTTAATAGGCATAGCATGATGGGATTTTTACCTTTAAAATCCTGCGCTATTCGCCAGGCAGTGAATTCCAACGCTTTTTCGAGCTCTGATTTAGGATAAACACAAACCAATTCCTGATTGGGTTTGTCAATCAATGCCAGTTTTTCAGGAGCGGTTCTCTTCACGGCTTTTTTTAATTCGTCATACATTTCTCGAGTGTTCATAATTCCTCTACTCATTTCTTTGTCAAACGGGGAAATTTACTCCGATTATTCTTGAGGTGCAACTGCGTATTAATTGATTTTCTTTAATCCCAGGAATATATTAAGCCATCTTGAAACTCTAGCGCAAGGATCTGCACATGCTTTCGCGCATTCAAAAACAACTTCTCGCAGCTGAAAAAAAACCCATACCGACCCTCATTAAATCCAAAAACGAATTAGAATATTGCGCTTTTTTTAATGAAACTAAGCATGCTGAATACAATTTTCTTAGCAATTTTTATCTGCACCCAGTAACAAGCCCAACATGGGGGATTTTTCAATGCTCCGAAGGATTATATCAATTCCAAAAATTTGCTTATCTTGAAGATGAAAAACTGCATGATCGTTTTAAAGCTGCTACAGGACAAGAAGCTTGGGATTTGTCGCGCAAGTTAGCTAATCAAGCAGACCCTACCTTCGACAAAGTCACCGCAATGGAACATACCCTACAATCAAAATTTGGCGATGAAACGCTACAGCAAAAACTATTGGATACGCAAGCCGCCTATCTCGTTGAAAATAGCCCTAACGGCCATGATGCTTTCTGGGCAGATAACGGCGATGGTAGCGGCCAAAACAAGCTTGGCGCATTACTCATGCAATTGCGCTTACAATTTGGCGGCAAAGGGATTGTAGCCACGCCTAAAATTCTCGAGTTATTCTATGCAAGAAAATGCGACCATTGCACCAACTGTTCCCATTTTTCAAATAAAGGCGTATTTTTTAATTTTTGTGATTCACACATGACGCATACATTAACACTGGGAGACTATTCTAGGCAGATTCATCTGAGTGATATTCCTGATGGCACAGGCCGGTTTCTGTATTTTAAGACCAACGATGATGATGCATTAATCGAAGCAGGCACCAAACTTATCGCCAAGCGCATTCAGAGTTTGGGTTTGAAAAACCCTTATT
>Ga0206979_1041_pt2 | contig 15945 bp, 19 predicted proteins | sample Alteio_BWMinCont_19_FD_153463 | JGI IMG/M metagenome (GOLD analysis project Ga0206979, IMG submission 153463) | Enriched cells from forest soil in Barre Woods Harvard Forest LTER site, Petersham, Massachusetts, United States -... | ecosystem: Environmental > Terrestrial > Soil > Temperate forest >... | reverse complement strand
ATGAGACAATGAATAATAAACGAAAGGAAATTTGGAGGGGAAAGAAGTACGGTTCGGGAGTTTTTATTCCGCATATTACAGTGGTATAAATATGGCAATCCCTGCGGGAACTATCACGGCAATGCACGATAGTTATATGCCATTATCAGCTGTCTATATGCTTATTGGAATGCATATTGACGCATTTTTTGGTGGCCTGGGATCCGGTTGGATCAATATGTTTTTTTACCTGATTGTCGCCACCTTTATTGCAAGTCTTATGATTGGCAGATCGCCTGAAATTTTCGGGAAAAAGATAGAATTCAAGGAAATGCAACTGGTGGTTGGAGTCAGTGTTTCGCAAATATTCGTCCCTTTATTATTTGCGGCAATAGCCTGCTTCGTTTATATGCAATATCCTGGCGGAAACGATTCCCTCAACTGGTTGTCCAACAAAGGCCCGCATGGATTTACAACCATGCTCTATGAATATGTATCTTGTTTTGCGGGAAATGGTTCTGAATTTTCAGGACTTGGTAATAACAGTATATTCTGGAACCTGACGACTGCATTAGTCATGTTATTGGGGAGGTTTATTCCCATCATCATTGCCATCATGATTGGAGGATTTTTACTTCATAAAAAATATATACCCCCTACTTTTGGCTCATTAAGAACAGATAGTTATACGTTCGGTGGCTTTTTGTTAATGACAATCATTGTATTAAATGCTTTGTCCTTCTTTTCAGCGTATATATTAGGACCTATTTCGGAACATTTTATGTTTTAAATTAATACGAACGAAATAAATATAAGAATATGGATAACGATTATTCCAAAGAAATTTTTGACAAGTATTACGACTCAGGGAAGATTTTGAAAATTACCCTGATGGACAGCAATATTTTAGAGGGATTATTGGTTGGATTCTATCATGGGGAAAAAGAGAAGGAGCCATATATTACCAGATGGCGTTTCATACATGAAAACCAGGCGACAGCCTATAAAAAAGCCGTTGCGGCAAACGAAAATAATAACGAAGCAGAGATAATAAACCAGGAAGATATTCGAAACGTCGAGTTTAAATATAAAGATTGACAACTGATTCAGAGTGGCTTAAGGCAAAGTATTGCAACGTGATTATTCTGAATGAGATAGATTAAATTTGAATAAGATTTCAGTATAGCCGGCTACTAAAATGACAAAGGATTCGATCAATGAATTTACCCGAAACAGATACCGCCCAATCCGCTGAATATTTCCTCAACCTGATCCGGAATGCGAAAAAGGGGAAATTCAAAATCTATATCGGATTATCAGCCGGTGTCGGCAAAACATATAAAATGCTGCAGGAAGCCAGGGCGCTTCTTGCTGATAAGGTAAATGTGATGATCGGTTATGTAGAAACGCACGGTCGCAAAGAAACCGAAGAACTCACCAAGGGGCTGCCTTTAATTCCCCGAAGAAAATCTTTCTATAAAGGGAAAGAACTGGAAGAGATGGATGTGGATGCTGTTTTACGTTACCATCCTGATGTCGTGATCGTTGATGAGCTTGCGCACACCAATATTCCCGGATCCCATAATGAAAAGCGTTGGCAGGATGTGATGGATATTCTTGATGCCGGGATAAATGTGATTGCTGCTATGAATATCCAGCATATTGAAAGTCTGAACCATGTAGTAGAAAAAGTTACGGGCCAGGAGGTAAAAGAAAGGGTGCCCGATAGCGTTTTAAAGCAGGCTGACGATGTTGTGAATATTGACCTGAGTGTAGATGAACTAAGGCAACGACTCAAAGAAGGCAAAATATATTCTCCTGACAAAATTGAAACAGCGTTGCAGAATTTCTTTCAAAAAGAAAACCTCATGCAGTTGCGCGAACTTGCCTTACGCGAAGTAGCCAACCAGGTTGAACGCCAGATAGATATTGAAGTTCCGGTAGCAGAGCACAAATCAAACGACAGATTGTTATGCTGTATCAGTCTAAATGATGAAAGCGCCAAAAAAGCCATACGCAAAAGTGCCCGGCTTGCCAGTAGATTTGATGCTGAATGGTATCTAATTTACGTGCAAACCAGTAAAGAAGGTCTTGAAAAGGTAAATCTGGCGCAACAAAGACACCTGATAAACAATTTGCAAATGGGAACAGAACTCGGTGCTACTATTTTCAAAGTCAAGTCCGATAACATTGTTGAAGAGATATTGAATTGCATTAAAAATAAAAATATTACCGTAGTAGTAATGGGGAAATCACAACAGCCAACATGGAAAAGAGTTCTGGGTGCTGATGTAACACTTGCCCTTGAAAACGAGCTCGAAAATACGGGTGTTGACATACTAATCGTAAACTGAATAAACATGAATATCAAGGCTAAGTTAACAATGGGAATTATATTCCTTTTCATATTAATCATAGTCATGGGTGTGATAAGCATTTATTACATAAGAGTATTGGCTTCCGATACCGTAAGGCTAACCAAAGACAACCAGCAGTCCATTGATTATGTAGAACATATGAACCGGGATATCGAGCATATTGAATTTTCTACAGTGGCCGGTTTAATCCCAAATATGCCGGGGAAGGGTATAAGCATGAATGATAAAGAAAATGACTTTATGTTTTCGGATTTTAATAAAAATCTTGATTCTGAAGCTAATAATATTACTGAAACAGGGGAAGAAAGTGCAGTTAAAAACCTCAAATCCGACTTTCAGAATTATAAAACTGCATTTTACAAAGCCGCGGGTGGCAATGCCGATGGCATATTATCTCAATACAGAATCCTCCGGTCTGATCTTAATACAATTTACGAATTAAATAAGAAGGCGATCATAGAAAAGAATAACTTAGAATCAAAAACAGCTTCGAAAGGAGTTTTTTATGTTACCCTGGTGGGAAGCATTTTCATTCTTGTTGCTTTTGTATTCTTACTTACTTTCCCGGCTAATATTGTTCCATAAAATAGGATTGCTATTTATGACCAGGACTTTGAATGACACTAAAAATAAGAATATCCCTTTACAATCCATCATTGAATTTTCTTTAAAATGAATACCAAAACAAAACTTTCAATCGGTATTACTTTTTTGTTCATCCTCATTATTTGCATGGGTGGGGCAAGCATTTATTTTATAAAGGTATTGGCAAGGGATACAGGCAATATCATCAAGGATAATTTAGTATCACTGGATTATGTGCAGGACATGCAAAAAGATATTTATCTGCTAAACCAGGATTTTGTACTGCACCAGTTTTCAAAAAACACCGGGGACAGAAATGCGATGTTTGATTTCGAATCCAAGTTGCAATCGGAACAAGGCAATATCACTGAAACCGGAGAAAAAGAAGCCGCAGATTCATTAGCCATAAATTACAAAAACTATATAGATGCACTCACAAATCCTTCGCGTGTAGCCGTTGATGATAAGACTGTATTGAAAATGACTCAGGCTATATCCGGAAATCTGATCAGCATTTATAATCTGAATAATAAAGCTATCCTTAGAAAAAACCAGTTGGCGAGTCATTCTGCATCCAACGCTGTTTTTTACATTTCTCTTATTGGGACTATATTTTTCCTCGTTGCTTTTGTATTTATACTCAACTTCCCCGGCTATATCGCCGACCCGATCAGGAATATTTCCAGTAAAATTCGCGCTATTGCAGACGGGGATTTTAATCAACGGTTAGAGATTGATCCTCGTGGAGATGAATTCGGCCTGGTGGCCAACTCCTTCAACTATCTGGCGCGTAAGCTCCAGGAATACAAAGAATCGAACATCGCAGAGATCACTACCCAAAAAACAAGGATAGAATCTATTGTAAACAGCCTTGATGAAGGTATTATTTTGCTGGACGAGAACAATAAAATAATAGCTGTAAACCCCTTGGCTACTGACTTGTTAGGAATGACTTCTGAAAACCTTATCGGTCAGACAGCTACTTATATTTCAGAAAAAAACGATCTTTTCAAGACTCTTGCGTCCAAATCCGAATTGCAGGAAAATGAAAATACACCATTAAGGATCACCTATAATAACCAGGAAAATTATTTCCAGAAATACGTACATACTATTTACAATTTTAATGAGTGGAAACAGCAAACAAGTCCGGCCGGCTACCTCATTGTTTTGAAAAACATAACTGAATTCAAAAGACTTGATATTGCTAAAACCAATTTTATGTCAACCCTTTCTCACGAACTTAAAACGCCATTGTCCTCTATAAATCTGAGTCTTAAATTGATACAGGATGAACGTATTGGTAAATTAAGTACAGAACAAACTCAATTGATTGAAAACATCAAAGTGGAATCAGGCAGGCTCCTGAAATATGTAAATGAATTGCTGGACCTGTCTCAAATTGAGAGTGGGAATATTAAACTGAATGTCATACAAAACACCCCCTCTGCTATTATTAGTCAATCTCTTGCGGCAATGAAACCCGCATTTGATCAGAAGCACATTCATATTGAAACAGCTGTTCCAGACAATCTACCAATGATAAATGCCGATAGTGAAAAGACAGTTTGGGTCATGACCAATCTCCTCACAAACGCCACCAAATTCAGCCAGGAAGGTGCGACAATTTATATATCTGCGGCTCCTAAGTCTAAAGTTGTACAGTTCAGGGTGCGGGATGAGGGGCCTGGGATTGACCCGCAATATCATGATAAAATATTTGAACGCTTTGTACAGGTATATGGCACCGATAATTACGGTGGCACCGGCCTTGGCCTCGCGATAGCCAAAGATTTTATTGTGGCACAAGGTGGAACGATTTGGGTGGAAAGTGCATTGGGCGAAGGAAGTACCTTTGTTTTTGAACTCCCGGTTGCATAAGTAATGTAAATAAAATTTTGAAGTGATTGAATTCATTTTCTTAATTTTGAGTGTCGTTAAACACTTTACATCATGAAAAATCTATTTGGTTCCGCTCTTTTCCTCGGTGCCCTGACACTTTCACTTGTGTCCTTTTCAAGTAAGCCCGGCATGCCTTTGATAAAAGGCAATCCCGATGGGCTTGAAAAAATACCGGAGAACCTTTTCATCCCTGACGCTTTTTTCACCAAATACAATCTTGAACTCGCTCCACAGTCTAATGCTCACATCAAAGACTGGTCAACCATTGACAGGACAGCCAAAATCGGAGTGGTGGATGATGTACGCTGGGAATTTAAAGATGCGGATGAAGCCATGGCCTGGCACAAAAAGAATCTTGCTGTCAATTCGGAAAACGGTGTTGAATTTAAAGACAAAGTATATATTCCCGGCGCACAGGAACTGCATATGTACCGTGAAAGCAAAAGCATTACGGACATGAACGCCAGTATGAATATTGATACAAAACAATTCTATTTTATATATGTGATTGATAAAGTTGTCTCAAAAGTGGTCGTAACCGTCAATGGCAAAGTATCTTTGGATGATGCCTCGGTTTTTCCAAAAGAGGCTGCAAAAAATGTAAGAAACGCGCTCGGCATTGTTGTTGCACCACCTGCAAAACCAGTTGTTGTTTCTAAGACAAAACCCGTAGTTGTTCCTTCAAATAAAAATAGTGTAAGCCCTTCTGCGACAAAAAAATAGCTCTATGAAACGTATATTATTCTCAGTCATTATTCTATTTAGCCTCAATTTATATTCCAGGGCAGATGGAATTGTTTTCTTTCACGGCACTTTTGCTGAGGCAAAAAAGGAAGCGGCAAAACAACATAAACTTATCTTTATGGACTGCTTTACAACCTGGTGTGGTCCGTGCAACAGGATGGCACGTGATATTTTCCCAAGGCAAGACGTAGGAGATTTTTATAATGAACATTTTATCTGCTGCAAAATGGATATGGAAAAAGGCGAAGGCCTTGATATTGCCAAAAATTTCGAGGTAAAATCATATCCAACTTATCTTTTTCTTGATGCAGATGGAAGTATGGAACACCGGACTCTTGGTTCAAAACCTTCAGAAAACTTTATTGATGATGCTAAGGTAGCTATTGACCCTAAGCGTAACCTACACGGACTCACAGAGCGTTTTAATAATGGAGATAAAGATACCGCCATGCTTATACAATTATTGGCTGTTACTTCCGGCATTGATAATACCTTATCAGAAAAAGCTTTGACGGTGTATTGGAGTCAAATCCCTGAATTCGAAATCCTTCAAAAACATAACTGGGAAGTTTTTTTAAATTATGAAAACGCCCTGAATTCTAAGGCATTTCATTTCGTAGCCGGAGACCGGAAACAGTTTGAGGATAAATATGGCGTAGAGTTGGTTGACAATGCTTTGTATGGCAAAGCTGCGGCTGAAATACGTATTGCAGCAGACAGCAAAGATTATGGCTTGTTCAATCTTGCCACAGAGTATTTGAAAACCTGCAAAGACAAGCAAACCAATATTTCAGCAGGGACAAATACATTGAGGTTTTATCGCAAAACAGTTCAATGGAATGAATATGTAAGTTTTGCCGACGATTTCCTGGGTAAATATGGCGATAACCAGGAGATATATAACAGCGTTGCATGGGAAATAGTAGCAAATAGTCAGGACGAAAAAGTACTGAATAAGGCGCTGGATTATATTAATAAATCTATGAGCCTTGATAAAAATTACGGAAACAGCGACACCTGGGCCAACGTTTTATACAAGCTGAAGAGATACAAAGAAGCTGAAGCAGCAGCCAAAGAATCTATCGAACTGGCAAAGAAAGAGAAACTAGAATACGTTTCCACCCAGGAACTTCTGGATAAGATCGAGAAAGACCTGGCGAGTTCTTCAGGGAAATAAGTTAATCAGATTGGTAATTTCATTTCGCGTCAGTAAAATATAAACCCCGGGCAATTCTATTACCCTTTGAGATAGGTCTATCTCAAAACCGCCTATTCAATATCATCCTTTTTGATATACTGAGAAGGATTTGAACTGGAATTCGCATGAAAAAATTCAGGGGCATAACTCCCCGAAATATCATTTACTTACGTAAAAAGGTGCTTTTTTATCGTTTGCGGTCTAAACATTCGAACAATTATTGCGTTTTTGCTTTAAGCCTTAACTACAAGCTATGTTAAAGCAATATCATATCACACTGACATGCATTGCGGGGGCAATTATTTCAATTTTCTGCTCCTGTAACAGGCAGATAAGTTCTGTAGCAGACTCGAAAAAATTAGACAGCAAACAAGTTTTAATGGTTGATGATGCCAGAATAACAAAATCGCCGAAAGATGATGTAAAAAAACCTGAAACACATCAGATAGCAATAATGACTTCTCCCACCCTATCTGAAACCAAAGAAATAAATAAAGAGACTGCAAAAGCCAGTAAATCAAACAAGATCATTGGCAGAATAGCTGCGCGAAAATTTGAAAAAGCCATTCAAAAACAGACCGTCGCTATCAGAAATTTGTATTCCGAAAAGCATATTTCCGGCAACTCCAAAACCTTTGATACAGGAGGTTTTCTTGGTTTGGCTGTATTATGTTTAATCGCTGGTATAGTTCTTGCATATTTTGGATTTCATGCTCTGGCAGCATTGTTATGGGTAATAGGTATTATTTTGCTTGCCGCAGCTATTTTGTTTTTTATTCTTTGGCTTATAGGAAGGGCAGTTACTGATTAGGCTTGGGACTGTCGGTTTCTTATTGCCAGGTAAAACACTGGATTTATTTTAAACCCAATTTATTCACTCATACAATTAATAAACTACATCATGCATGTCAATCTGACGATCACTATTGAAGAAGATCTCATTTCAAAATCTAAAATCTTTGCAAAAAAACAAGGCAAAAGCCTGTCATCTCTTATTGGAAATTTTCTTCGTGCCGCTACAAGAGAAGAAGCGGATGAAACAAAAATTTCTAAAAAAATTATCAAACTTAAAGGTGCAATTAAAGATCCTGCAACCTCTGAAACGAAGACTAAAATGCGTAGATCTGTTCGCTAAAAGCTCCTGGCATGAAGCATTTATTTATAGATACAACCATACTTTTAGACTTGCTCATTGATAGAAAACCCTTTTCTGAAGCGGCCGCAGAATTGTTTGAAAAAGGAGGCGGAGATTCAGTAAAGTTATACGCATCATCTCTTTCGGTGAGCAATATTTATTACTTTGTACGGCAATCAAAGTCACATGCCAAAACCATAGAACTCCTTAAAGATCTTTTTGAATTTATTGAATTACTGCCGGTTGACGACTCGATTATTCAACAAGCCATGAATTCGGGATTTAAAGATTTTGACAATGCCGTTCTGAATTTCTGTGCGCTGTCAAATAGGGATATTGAGGCCATAATAACAACAAATGAAAAGGATTTCAAGATAAGTGATTTACCTGTTTTTAACCCGGAAGCTGTTTTGGCAATGCTATGAAAAAAATGCCTCAATAAAGAGCAACTTTTTTTCGCTCTCCACTCTTCGCCCTCGCTCTATTTTTTATCCTTGCTTCCACAGCTCGCCTCTATACTTCCAGTAGAGGAGCATGATCAATCCTGTTAACCCACCGCCGAGGTGTGCAAAATGTGCCACATTGTCACCCGGATTTGCAGAGATACCGCTAAAGAGCTCCAAACCTGCATATAAGAGTACAAAATACTTGGCTTTCATTGGAATTGGAGGGAAAAGCATCATAAGCATCTGATTCGGGAACAACATCCCAAAGGCTGCGAGGATGCCGAAAATAGCACCTGATGCCCCAAGCATCGGTCCCATCTCTGAAAGAACAGCCTCGCCACCTTGTAGCTTCAGGTAGTTTACCAAAAAATTGAAACCCGCTGCACCCAAACCACAAGCCAGGTAAAAAAGAAGGAATTTTTTCCCTCCCCAGACCATTTCAATCTGGGAGCCAAACATCCACAGTGCGAACATGTTAAATGCGATATGCCAGAAACCTCCGTGCCCGAACATATAAGTGACCAATTGATATGGCTCAAAACGGAAAGGCGCAGCGGGGGCGTTTGGAATCGGGTAAAAAAGCTCAAAGTATACGATCAGGTTTGGCCAAAGAATATTGGTAAGCAGATATACGATAACATTGATAATAATGAGGTTCAATACCACTGGTGGTGTGCCTCTTCCGGATGATAGTTGCATTTTATTATTTACTTTCTAAATTTTTTATCCAGCTCATCAGATGAAATAGTGATCAATGCCGGCCGCCCTTCGGGGCTGAAATAAGGTGTTTTACAAGCAAACAGTTCATCAATCAAGCTGGTCATTTCGGTATATGCAAGAGGCCTGCCAATTTTAACAGCGGTATTTTTGGCAAAAGCAAGCGCCAGTTTTTCGCTTTTGCTGTATTTTTCAGCGCCCTCTGTGTTTTTATAGTCTCCAATGATCTTTTCCAGGATACTTTTTGAACCTGAATCCGGCAGATCAGCGGGGATGCCATTAATCATAAATGCATTTTTCCCAAAAGGCTCCAGTTCAAAACCGAGACTACTTATCTCAGGTTGGATTTCGGCAATCAAAGCATAATCGGGTGGACTTAGTTCCAGAACTTCAGGGAAGAGTAATTTCTGGCTGTAATTGGCCGGCGCTTCCATGGCTTCCAGATACCTTTCATATAAGATCCGTTCGTGGGCAAGTTGTTGATGAACAACCATCATTCCGGATCGGATAGATGTTACAATATATTTTAAATGCAGTTGGATAACAGGTTTCTGTTCTGTTCCGTCCATCCCTTCCAGTTCTTCTACATCCGGGGACACTTCAGGCACAGAAGGTTCTGCATTTTCAAGGATTTTATACAGTTCACTCCATTGCTCCGGGCTGGCTTTTTGGCTGCTTTTCAAAAAATCATTTGAAGATCCCTGGTTGTACCCCCCGGTTGAAGGTGTCGAAGTTTTTATAGATTCCCTGTTTTGAAAACCGGGCTCCTGGATGCGAATGCTCATTTCATCTTCAAAACTCAATCCCGGTGCGATATGATATTGGTTCAATGATTTCCTCACAGACGAGCGCATGATGGCATAGATCATTTTCTCATCCTCAAATTTGATCTCTGTTTTGGTAGGGTGGACATTGATATCAATCCTTGACGGATACAGTTCCATGAATATGGCATAAAACGGGTATCCATCAGATGCTAAAAGTTCCTCATAGGCACCACTGACAGCATGGTTCAAATAGGCGTTTTTAATAAAACGGTTATTCGCAAAGAAATATTGATCGCCTCTTACTTTACGGGCCGCATCAGGCTTCCCTATAAATCCTTTGATGGTAATGATATCCGTCTTTTCTTCTATCGGTACGAGTATTTCATCGTATTTCCTGCCAAAAAGGCTTACGATGCGCTGGTGCAGGTTTCCGGGGCGAAGATGATATACTTCTTCATTTTCGTTGAACATTGTAAAATGAATTCCCGGATTCGCAAGTGACACACGGATAAACTCATCATTGATGTGCCTTATTTCAATGGAATTAGATTTAAGGAAGTTTTTTCGGGCAGGGACATTGTAAAACAGGTTTTTTACGGCAATAGAAGTTCCGTCCGGTGATGAACAGGCTTCCTGTTTGATGATTTCACTATTATCAGCTATGATACTCGTCCCGGTTTCGTCAATAGTCCTTTTGGTTTTAAGTTCTACCTCTGCTACAGCAGCAATTGAAGCAAGCGCTTCGCCCCGAAAACCAAGGGTATGTATTTGATACAGATCGCCAAGGTTTTGGATTTTTGAGGTGGCGTGACGTTCAAAACTCATCCTTGCATCAGTTTCGCTCATACCGCACCCATTGTCAACTACTTGAACGAGGGTTTTTCCAGCATTTTTTATGATAAGTTGGATATGAGTACTACCTGCGTCTACAGAATTTTCGAGCAGCTCTTTTACCACCGAAGCTGGCCGTTGCACAACCTCTCCTGCCGCAATCTGGTTCGCAATGTTTTCAGGAAGAAGTTTTATAACATCAGGCATAAAGAGGGATTAGTGGTAAGTGAAAAGTGGTAAACCTGCATTCTCCAGTTGCTTGGTCGGATAGGAGAATTAATAAGTTAAAGTTTGTGCAGGAACACCACTTCGTATTCATTGGGCAAATTTACAACAATACTGCGCCCGAACTAAAAATCAAGGAACCAATACACGCTATTTGCTCACCGTTATCTTTTCCTCGTCGAGCAAGGGCTTTATATCAATATGCCAGAAATGAGAAAGAGATTTTAATATCTTGTTTTCGTCCCGGTCCACTTTGCCATCAGCCTGGACGAGGCGAAATGCAAAGGCCATAAAATCAATCCGTTGTTCTTCGGTAGAATGTTTAAGAAAATCATCTGCCGCGTTTTTAAAATGCTCGGGAAGTAATTCATTCGGAACGGCAAGAATAACCTGGTTCTCTTTGTCAATATCTATTTCGGATTCGTAATTTTTGGTAAGGTAATTTACGATAACTTTCCCTTCGGCAACCTGATATTTACCGTCTACAACGGAAAGAATCATAAGCATGTGGTATCCCGATTGTGCCAGATTCATGTTTCTTTTTATTATTTAATTGGTTGATATTTACTTAATAATAATGCAATCCCTGAATTGAAGCTGAGGCTGCGGGTCGATCATTTCATCAAAAGTGTATCCTGTAAATTTCCCTTTCAGGTTAACCCTTTGTCCGGACTTTATATTTTCGCAATCAGATTTGGCGTCATCCTGTACAAGGCATTGGACTTTTACATTGTTGGCCACAAAATCCACATATATATGCCCCGCCTGGTCTTTTTCTGTTTTTTCAACCATGCCCGTCATCATGATCACATCATTATTGTATTTCTTCCTGGCTTTTGCCGAATCCCTCGTAAAGTCTGAAGTTATTTGATCAATGCTTACCGAAGCATTGGCTTTAAGATCCGCAGTATTGGCAGGCTGTTTATAATACAGACGCATGCCAATAGTTACACCAACTATCCCCGCAAAGGCAAGAATTATTAAAACGATATAGATCTTTCTCATCTGATAAGTTTTTAAATGTCCCGAGTCAAAGGGCAAATTTATCGATTTTTCACATATTATCCTTTGGCCTTGATTTGTCAAAGCATATTAATTCTATGTAGCCTATATCTTTAATTTCTTAGGAATTGATTAAGGATGTAAATTTGAAACGGTTTTGTGCCTAACCTTGTATAATTAAGATCCGGGGGTACCAACCAAAGATGTTTTTAATACGTAACTGATAAAGTAAAAATATCATCAAGACTGTTATTGTAATATCTTTTCTGGCTATTTTGACCCTTTTAAGCAATTGCAGCTATAAAAACGCCCAGGACGTATATCCTGATTGCAAAATTTCTGATATGAGTTATAAAAATGACATAGTCCCTATATTTACAGCAAACCATTGCTACGATTGTCATTCAAATGCAACGGCTTCGCTCGGAGGTGGGGAGAAGAATGTCATGATTTATTATTGGCAGGTAGAAAGGTTCGTTAACGATTCGATGGGTGATATTTTATACGGTATGGTTGCAGACCCCAGCACCACTGATGCAAACCACATGCCTCAGGGGCCTTATCCGCTTTTATCTTCTTGTGAAATCTCAAAAGTACACGCCTGGATACAACAAGGAGCCAAAAATAATTAACCATCGGGACCAATCTATTTATACACCAAAAAAACTAAAAAAACAGATCTTCAGTTCAAGATGAAATTACAAAAAATACTTAAAATAATAGCATTGCCTCTATTGTTGAGCCTCTTATTCACAACCAGCAATTGTACTTATAAAAATGCCCAGGAAGTATATCCTATTGACACAATTGGGTGTAATACCGGCAACGTGAGCTTTGCTAATGACATTGTTCCAATACTTGTTGCCAATTGCTATTCATGCCATTCCAATCAAAATAAATTTCTTGGTTCCGGCTATGTTCTCGAAGGTTATGCAAATGACACACTTTATGTTCAGAACAATCCTCCCAATGCAAATATGTATAACAATGTTTCTGATGCCAATGTCAGTGATTTTTATCACATGCCTAAGGGACTCCCGAGCATTTCAGCCTGTGAGATCATAAAAATAAAGGCCTGGATAGACCAGGGTTATAAGAACAATTAATCGACAAGAGCTAGTTATATAAAAACAAAACAATATTAATAAAACAGAATAAACATGAAAAGTTATAAAAAGCTAACATCAATCGCATTCGCATTCATTTTGGGAATATCTCTATTTGCATTTACACCGGCCGCAAAAGTTTATCTCACGCATACCGGCCATATCTGGTTTTTTGCCGGGACGGCTATGGAAGATGTAAATGCCAACAATTACCAGGTAGCCGCAAACTTAAATTCTAACACAGGTGAAATGGCTTATTCAGTTTTGGTAAAGGGTTTTGAATTCAAGAGAGCCCTCATGCAGGAGCATTTCAATGAAAACTATATGGAATCCGACAAATATCCTAAATCTACATTTAAAGGAAAAATCAGCGATATTAGCAACGTAAATTTTGAAAAAAACGGGACCTATAATGTGAATGTAAGTGGGGAGCTAAACATGCATGGTGTTACAAAAACCGTATCTGCTCCGGGTACTATTACGGTGAGCGCTGACTCCGTTCACGCAAAATCAAATTTTAAAATTGCCCTGAAAGATTATAATATTACAATCCCATCTGTGGTAAAAGATAAAATAAGTGAAACCGTACAAATACATGTTGATGTCGCATACTCAAAAAAATAAAATCCGCCTGAAAGCCTTATTGCTTGCTGCATGCCTGGTGGTGCCTATATTGTCTTTTGCTCAAACTGATAATATGCTGGATCAGCTGGATTCGGGAGTTCCTCCTGCTACAAACTACACAACAGCCACATTTAAGTCCACCCGTGTGGTCAATGCTCAATCGGTTGAAAACCTTTCTGAAGGGGTACTGGATGTGAGGATAGACCATCGTTTCGGGCCGGTAAATGAGGGCCCATATACCTTTTTCGGGCTGGATGAAGCCAATACAAGGTTCCAGTTTGATTACGGGATCAAGGACTGGCTCCAGGTAGGTATCGGGCGCAGCGCATCACCAAAATCATATGGTGGCAATATTAAACTCAAATTCCTGAGACAGAGTACCGGCAAAGTCAACATGCCTATAAGTCTTGTATATAATTTGTTTACCAATGTTGATGCCTTGCAATACTCAGGGCCACGTAACAATGATTTTGACTATCGGCTTGCTTACGTACACCAGCTTGTTATAGGCCGCAAGTTCAGTGAAAACTTTTCACTCGAATTGATCCCGACGCTGATCCATACAAACCTTGTGTCGCTTTCGACTCAGAAAAATGACCAGTATGCCATGGGTGTGGCAATGAGGCAGAAAATAAGTAAAAGAGTATCCATTAACCTCGAATATTTCTATCTCTATCCTACCCTTTCGGTTACCGATGTCTTTACAAATTCATTGTCATTAGGCCTGGATATTGAAACAGGCGGACATGTATTCCAGATATTTTTGACTAACTGCCTCGCCATGAATGAAAATGATGTCATAACTGACAGGGCTGAAAACTGGCTTAAAGGTGGCATACATCTTGGATTTAATATCTCGAGGGTATTTACAGTTTACAGACCGGGTCATAAGGGAGTGTAGGAGTGAAAAGTGAGAGGTGAGAAGTGAGAAGTAATGCCCTTGCCTACACTTTTCCCTATTATCTATCGCCCTCGTCGTCTGCTCTTTCGCTCTACATTTGGGTTTACACTCTTTAACATTTTTTGTAAACATTTCCTGTTAGTATATTTGTAATGAATGGATTAAGTGCAATATTTGGGTTTACATCTTGTCCAAAATGTAAACCCTCTTTCTCTTTTTCGATATTTAATATATTCATTTTCAATTATTTAAGTGTAATGTGTTTTTTCCCGCTGATCCCGCAAATTTCCGCGGATTTTATATCGTGATTTTCTTGCGTCAGCCCTTTCTTCGCTAAAGCTATGGTAGGCGAAGCAATTCCTAATTCCTAATTCGTAATTCCTAATTAGTTTTTATGTACATATATAGTGAACTACCCAAGTGGGTGGGTACTTCAGAAAAATATTTTTCAACCTGTATCTGTTCAATAAGTTATAAAGGAATATTTTTTGGGATTTGTCGTCACTTTTTTCTTACTAACAACCTAGGCTGTCTCAAGTGTTAAGCAAAGCGTCACTTGGGACTTAAGAATAGGAGAAAGTCTATTGACTTTCGGAAGAATCAGAGCAAAAAGCTGATATTAACTTCCCATCAGAGTCTCCCCATTTCGCCATATTCCTGTACTATATACAGCCGATGGGGGACTCTGATGTATGCGCGGATAAGTACTCTCGTTCGTATATACCTCAGAGTCCCCATTGATTTGAGGTTGGGGAAAATGGAACGTGGGAGACTCTGAGGGGAAGACAAAACGTTCCAAAACCTATCATGATGACAGGGGGACTCTGAGGTCTATACGCCAGTAACTTCCCATCAGAGTCTCCCCATTGCACCATATTCCTGAACCACATATCGCGATGGGGGACTCTGATGTATGCGCGGATATGTATTCTTAACTTCCCATCAGAGTCTCCCCATTTCGCAATATTCCCGTACTATATACAGCCGATGGGGGACTCTGATGTATGCTCGGATAAGTACTCTCGTTCCCTCAGAGTCCCCATTGATTTGAGGTTGGGGAAAATGGAACGTGGGAGACTCTGAGGGGAAGTCAAAACCTACCATGATGACAAGGGGGACTCTGGGGTCTATACGCCAGCAACTTCCCATCAGAGTCTCCCCATTTCGCCATATTCCCGTACTATATACAGCCGAAGGGGACTCTAATGTATGCGCGGATAAGTACTCTCGTTCGTATATACCTCAGAGTCCCCTTTATTTTGAGGTTTGGCAACATAGTGCTGGGGGGACTCTGGGGTCTATACGCCAGCAACTTCCCATCAGAGTCTCCCCATTTCGCCATATTCCCGTACTATATACAGCCGAAGGGGACTCTAATGTATGCGCGGATAAGTACTCTCGTTCG
>Ga0206979_1087_pt1 | contig 15994 bp, 18 predicted proteins | sample Alteio_BWMinCont_19_FD_153463 | JGI IMG/M metagenome (GOLD analysis project Ga0206979, IMG submission 153463) | Enriched cells from forest soil in Barre Woods Harvard Forest LTER site, Petersham, Massachusetts, United States -... | ecosystem: Environmental > Terrestrial > Soil > Temperate forest >... | reverse complement strand
GGGCAGATCCACAGCTGTTTGATGCATCTAATGCATCTATAAAAATAAACCCATCCTTCCTTGGTACTGAAGGGGTGGATCTCATTGGTATGCGGGTATATAATAGCGGAAACGGAGATATTGATATGGGATTCACAAGGATTGATCACAAAAACACTTCAGGATATGGCAGCTTTGCTACGATATACCTGCCTATAAAAACGACGCTGCCTGATAGCATTAATCAATGGATACCAACTATTTCAGGCAATGAGCAGCTTTCTAATAAAGGAAAGTCAGTGCCCATATTTGTTAAAACCGATACGGTAGTGATACACTCCAATTCCGGAATAAAAAAACAGGTTAATAATGGAATTCCGGATTTATATATTTATCCCAATCCATTTAGCGATAATACGGTATTGCAATATCGGCTTGTCAACGCCTCAAAAGTCATTGTTGAATTGTCAGATTTGACAGGCAAAGAGGTCAATGTTGTCTTGAACAGTCATCAGGCGTCAGGGCAATATTCAATCACTATCAATGCCGATAAATATCACCTACTTCCAGGTATCTACCTCATGAAATTTATGATGGATGATGAGGTGGTGAGCAGGAGGTTGGTGAAGTTTTAAATAATACTTAATAAAATTATTTCTTTATTTTTGATTTTAAATACCAACCCAATGAAATCAATAAAGCTACTTTTTGCTGCATTATTTATTTTGATAACCAATGTTTTGCATGCAGCCAGCCCTCCCAAAGTACAGCAATTCATCAATCATAAAGACTGGAACTTTGTAGAAAACAAAGGCCAGCTTAGTCCTTCAGATATAAAATATTACGGCCACCAGGGAGGGGTATATCTCTATTGCAAACCCGGTATCCTCAGTTTTGTATTTACAAAAACCGGATCGAAAGAATCAGGTCAAATTTCAGAGGCAACTGGCAGCGGAATCGTGTCCCCCTTTGGAGGGGGCAGGGGGAGGAATTTTGAAAGAGAAAGTGGGAAAACGATCTCCACCTCCCGCACTGATCTCATCCTCCTTAACTCCAACCCTAATGCCCAAATCGCTGCCTCCGACCAACAAGAATATTACGAAAACTATTACACTACTGGTGATGCCGACCATGGTATTACCAACGTTCACACCTATAAAACAGTTACCTATAAAAACATTTATCCGAATATTGACTTCATTCTTCACTCTCGTGAAGAAGGCATGGAGTATTCATTTATTGTCCATCCAGGTGGAAAAGTGGGGGATATACAGATACAATGGAATGGAACAGAAGCTTCAAAGGCTCTTGCAAATGGTGGATTTAAATTTAGCAACTCCCTGGGAACCATAAAAGAAAGCGCGCCAAAAAGTTTTGCCGGGGGGAAAATGGTAGAAAGTAGTTTTGAGAAGAAGGGATTTAAGGTTGGGAATTATGACGAAAGAAAGGATTTGTTGATTGACCCTACTTTACTTTGGGGAACCTATTATGGAGGAAGCGCAGCTGATGCTGCACAAGGATTAGCTGTAGACGGTTCTGGCAATGCGTATATAACCGGATATACAGTAAGCACAAATGGTATCGCTACCAGCGGCGCTTACCAGACTTCACTTATCACTACATCTTCCGGTGTGGAAGATGCGTTCCTTGCAAAATTTAATAACAGCGGTTCCCTGCAATGGGCCACTTATTATGGTGGCGGACGTGAAGAGGGTTTTGGAGTTGCTGTAGATGGTTCGGGTAATGCATATATCACCGGAACAACAGTAAGTACGGCCAATATAGCTACTAACGGAGCTTACCAAACTTCACTTGCAGGTAGCGATGACGCCTTCCTCGCAAAATTCAGCAGTAGTGGTTCTTTGCAATGGGCCACTTATTACGGCGGTGTGGGTAATGAAGATGGTTATGGAGTTTCTATAGATGGCTCCGGCAACGCATATTTAACCGGATTCACCTCCAGCACGTCCGGCATAGCCACCGTGGGTGCTTACCAGACTTCTTATAGCGGCAATGAAGATGCCTTCCTTGTAAAATTCAACAACAGCGGTAAGCTACAATGGGCCACTTATTATGGCGGCAATTCCCAGGATGTTAGTCGGAGTGTTTCTACCGATGGTTCCGGGAATGTTTATATTAGTGGGTATACAGAAAGTACGAGCGGTATAGCCACCAGCGGAGCTTACCTGACTTCACTTCCCGGCTTAGAAAATGTTTTTCTTGTAAAATTCAACAGCAGCGGTTCTCTGCAGTGGGCCACTTATTATGGTGGTAGCATAGGAGATTACGCTTATGGCATAGCTACGGATGGTTCCGGCAATGTATATATTACAGGAGGCACGGGAAGCACAAATGGTATAGCCACCATAGGTGCGTACCAGACTTCACTTACTGGCGGTGAAAATGCCTTTCTTGTAAAATTCAACAGTAGCGGGTATCGCCAGTGGGGAACTTATTATGGAGGCAAAACCCGGGATGAGGGTATCGGAGTTGCCATAGATGGTTACGGGAACGCATATATTGCAGGATCTACAACAAGTGGAAGCGGTATCGCTACCAGCGGCGCTTATAAGACTTCTAATAGCGGCAACGGAGATGCTTTTCTTGCTAAATTCAGCAACACCGGTTCTCTGCAATGGGCCACCTATTATGGCGGAAACTTAGAAGATGACGGTGGTGGAGTTGCTACAGATGGCTCCGGCAACGCATATATTGCTGGATATATAAAAAGCAACGGTATAGCCACCAGCGGTGCTTACCAGACTTCTAACGGCGGCATTGCAGATGCATTTCTTGCGAAATTCCAGCTCTCGGGTACGGATGCCGGAGTTGCATCTGTGAATAGTCCATCAGGTACTTTTTGTAGTGGAATTGATACTGTAAAAGTTATACTGCAAAACTTTGGAACCAGTATACTTACCAAAGTAAATATAAACTGGTCCGTAAATAAATCTTTACAAAAATCATATTCATGGACTGGTTCATTAAAACCCGACAGCACCATAGCGTTGGCTATTGGCGCATATAATTTTTTATCTCCGACTGATACAATAAGAGCCTGGACATCATTACCCAATAGTATTATTGATTCATTTCCGCAGGATGATTCTGCAAGAATTGTTGATAATGTAAACAGTCTTCCGGCCGCAGCGGTTATTTCGAATACAGCCATCTGTTCAGGCGCTTCTATTTCTATTGGTGCTGCAGCTGTAACAGGAAGCAGTTATTCATGGTCAGGTTCTATTTCCGGGATTAGTTCGACAGTATCAAACCCGTCCGTTTCGCCTACCTCAACAATCTCTTATACCCTTACTGAAACAAATTCAAAGGGTTGTGTCAACTCAAATTCCGATACTATAACAGTTAATACCTTGCCAGCTGCAACTGTGATTGCAAATACAGCAATCTGCACCGGTAATGCAATTTCTATTGGTGCTTCTTCGGTAACAGGCAGTAGCTATTCCTGGTCAAGTTCAGTTTCAGGGTATAGCTCCACAACATCAAACCCATCAGTATCGCCTACTTCAACTGCAACTTATACCCTTACTGAAACAAATGTAAATGGTTGTTTAAATTCTAATTCAGTTACAATAACTGTTAATCCACTTCCGGTGGTTGGAATTATTTCAAATTCAACCATATGTTCAGGCAATACAATTTCCATTGGTGCATCTGCGGTTTCAGGAAGTTCTTATTCCTGGTCGGGATCGGTTTCAGGATTTAGCTCTACAAATTCGAATCCATCGGTATCACCAGGTTCAACAGCAACTTATACGCTTGTTGAGACAAACACAAAAGGGTGTGTCAATTCTAATTCAGTAGCTATAATAGTAAATGCCTTACCGGCAGCGGCAGTTATTTCAAACACTGCTATCTGTTCAGGAGCATCTATTTCTATCGGAGCGTCGGCAGTCGCAGGCAGTACTTATTCATGGGTGAGTTCATCTTCAGGGTTTAGTTCTTCATTACCAAACCCATCAGTATCACCTTCTTCAACAACATCTTATACCTTAACTGAAACGAATTCAAATGGCTGTTCGAAATCCGATTCGGTTACAATTACTGTTAATCCTTTACCGGTACCGTCTGTTATTTCCAGTACTTCTATCTGTGTGGGATCTTCTATTTCTATTGGAGTAACAGCAGTTTCCGGGATGAATTATTCCTGGTTAAGTACTCCGTCCGGATTTAATTCAACAGTTTCAAATCCAAATGTAAAGCCAACAGGTACCACGACCTATTACCTTACAGAAACAAATAGTACAACTGGATGCTCAGGGTCAAATTCGGTGACAATCACAGTAAATCCGGTTCCTAAATCAAAATTTTCCTTCTTAAACGTTTGCCCAGGAGACAGCACACCTTTTACAGATAGCAGTACTTTAGTTTCAAATTATTATTGGTATTTTGGTGATGGCGGTACTTCATCCCAGACAAGTCCCAAGCATCTTTATACATCTATTGGTAATTATGTTGTTTCGTTAAAAGTTACGAGCAGTAGGGGATGTTCCGATTCTATTTCTGAAAAACTTTCTCTATCAAATTGTGTCTGGCCAGGGGACGCCAATGGTGATAAAGTAGTTGATATGAATGATTTATTGGCAATTGGTATTGCTTACGGAACTGTTGGTCATCCGAGACCGAATGCAAGTATTACCTGGACAGGACAACCGTCGCCTGACTGGGATTCTTCATTTTCAAGCGGGGTTAACTATAAAAATGCTGATTGTAATGGTGATAGCGTTGTTAATTACAAGGATACTGTTGCTATTTCTACCAATTATGGTTTATCGCATTCAAAATCGGGTGTTGTAAATCAGGGAAGTCCTTCTGATCCGATTTTTACCATTAAATACCTGAAAGACACTTTTTATGCCGGGGATACTTTAATTGCTCAGATCATAATTGGCAGCGCGTTGAAACCAGTTGTCAATTTGTATGGGCTTGCATTCTCGTTAGCACTTGACCCTTCCATTTTTGAGACAGATAAGGCAATATTAAAAATCAATCCTTCATTTTTAGGAATTAATGGAACCACCTTGATTGATATGACTAAGAATAATACTTCATCAGGCACTCTGGATATTGGAATATGCAGGATCGATCAACTGAATGCCTCAGGGAATGGAACAATCGCCACTTTATATCTGCCGGTGAAAGTATCTTTGTCTCAGAAATACATCAAAGCAAGCCTTTCATTGTCAAATAATTATCAGATATCCTATGATCAAAAACCTGTATCGCTTTATCTGTCAAGCGATACCGTATTAGTTAAACAAGATCATACAGGGATTGATAATCTTAAAACAATTGGCACTATTTCATTATCAATTTTCCCCAATCCCTTCCAATCAATCACAACCATCGCATACAATCTAAATCGCAATTCCAGGATCAATATCATTTTAACTGATATCACTGGCAAACAAATTGGCACTATTGTAAACGATAACCAGGTTCCAGGTGATTATCAATTCGATATCAACGCTGAAAAATACCATCTTAGCCCTGGTATTTACCTCATGAAATTTATGATGGATGATGAGGTGGTAAGTAGGAGGCTGGTGAAGTTTTAACCTGGTTGGCTACCTACCAGATTCCGCCAAAATCGAAATCAATATTACATCCAGAGATTTCGAAATGATAAATTCCAGTCGTGAAGGTGCCTTGAGACTGGTAATTATCCTGATTAAGGAGAAATATTTCAGCGTTTTTTTCGATAGGATTTACAATGATATAGTATTTGACACCGACGCTTTCATAAAGGTCATATTTCAAAACCCGGTCTTTTTGAGAAGTGGAAGCCGATAATATCTCAAAAATAATCTCCGGGGTTTTGGTCAGGTACAGTCCTTCTTCAAATGGCTTGCAAACCACTACAACATCAGGCTGAACAATAGTATCTTCTGAGATTTTCCAATTTACAGGCATATTTACCTCACAATTGGCGCACCCATTAAGGCCATCCTGGGCTTTTGCACAAATTTTCCAATTCAGTTTCTGGTGATACCACCCGGGTGCAGGAGCCATGGTATAAGCAGTATCAGGTTCTGATACTTTTGCAAATGGAACACCACCAATGAGTTCCCAATTGCCTTCCCATTGCTCATAATCAGCCTGGGTATATTTTGGCAGGTCTTTATTTTGAAGCTCAAACATAATCGTTACCTTCTAACGCAAATATAAGGAGATTTTTATTTGGCCAGCATCACCAATTTCAAAAATTCACCATACCTTTGCGCTCCCGATGGGATATTGAGTCTTGGAAGGTCTCATCGGTCTGGTAGTAACACATAAGAAGGGATAAGCTGCGCTGGCATCTCGCAAATTACAGGCAGTCTTCCCGGAGGCTTTTTAAAAAGCTCTGATAAAGAGAAACATAATAGGCCAATGTTAAATATTTAGCTGAAAACGATTATTTTTTTGGCTATAGTTTAAATGTATAGTACCTTTGCACTTCCAAAAAAATGAAGGTCGTCTCCCAAAACTGTTCGTAAAAAGGAGATAACCGATTTTTTAAAAGGATTAACAAAACAAAAACGAACGACGAATATATGCCTACTATACAGCAATTGGTAAGAAACGGCAGAAACAACATGAAAAACAAGAGCAAAAGTCCTGCTCTTGATTCATGTCCGCAAAAACGTGGCGTATGCACCCGTGTGTACACTACTACTCCAAAGAAACCAAACTCAGCCATGCGTAAAGTGGCAAGGGTGCGTCTCACCAACAGCAAGGAGGTGAACGTATACATTCCGGGCGAAGGACACAACCTGCAGGAGCACTCGATCGTATTGATCCGTGGCGGCAGGGTAAAAGACCTTCCGGGGGTTCGTTACCACATCATTCGCGGTGCACTTGATACCGCCGGTGTTGATAAAAGAAAACAAGGCCGTTCTAAATACGGTGCGAAGAGACCTAAAGTGAAAAAAGCTTAATACTACCTGTAGAACTATAACTCATGAGGAAGACGAAGCCTAAGAAAAGAATGATTTTACCGGACCCAAAGTATGGGGATACGGTTTTGACCAAATTTGTGAACAACATTATGCTTGACGGCAAAAAAAGCACTGCTTTTAATGTTGTTTATGGCGCATTGGAAATCGTAGAAGGCCGCACCAAAGAAAGCGGTCTCGAAGTCTGGAAGAGGGCAATTAGTAATATTACCCCTCAGGTGGAAGTAAAAGCACGCAGGATTGGTGGCGCTACTTTCCAGATCCCAACCGAAATCAGGCCTGAACGCAAACTGGCGATGGCTATGAAATGGTTGATTCTTTATTCAAGGAAACGTAGCGGCAAATCGATGGTTGACAAACTGGCCGGCGAAGTATTGGCGGCAGCTAATAACGAAGGTGCAGCGGTAAAGAAAAAAGAAGATACGCACAGAATGGCAGAAGCAAACAAAGCTTTCTCACATTTCAGGGTTTAATAAAATGATAGACAAGAGACTACTTACGACGCGAAATATTGGTATCATGGCACATATTGATGCCGGAAAGACCACTACAACTGAGCGTATCCTATATTATACCGGTATCAACTACAAAATCGGTGAAGTACATGAAGGTACTGCAACGATGGACTGGATGGTACAGGAGCAGGAGCGTGGTATCACCATTACCTCTGCATCTACACATGCTTTCTGGAAACACAATGGCGAAGAATTTACCATTAACATTATTGATACCCCTGGTCACGTTGACTTTACGGTAGAAGTTGAGCGTTCATTGCGCGTCCTTGACGGTGCAGTAGCGCTTTTTTGTGCTGTAAGTGGGGTAGAGCCACAATCTGAAACCGTATGGCGCCAGGCTAACAAATATGGTGTGGCACGTATCGGGTTTGTAAATAAAATGGACCGTTCGGGCGCTGACTTCTTTAATGTAGTAGCGCAGATCAAAAAACGTTTGGGTGCAAAACCTATTCCATTGCAAGTTCCGATTGGTGCTGAAACCAGTTTCAGAGGTGTTGTGGACTTAGTTACGAAGAAAGCGATCATCTGGGATGAGGCAAGTTATGGTATGAAATATACCGAAATTCCTATTCCTGAAGATCTTATTGATATTGTGGACGATTATCGTGCGCAACTTGTAGAAGCTGTAGCTGAGTATGATGACAAACTGCTCGAAAAATTCTTTGACAATCCTGATTCAATCACTGAAGCAGAATTGAAAGCAGCTATCCGTCAGGCAACCATAAATATGACCATTACGCCTATCCTTTGTGGATCGGCATTCAAAAATAAAGGTGTGCAAACCATGCTTGATGCGGTTTGTGAATACCTGCCTGCTCCAATTGACCTGAAACCTGTAGAAGGCGTGAATCCTGAAACAGAAGAGGTTGAATTCAGAAAACCAGATATTAACGAACCATTTTCAGCCCTGGCGTTTAAGATTATGACTGACCCATTCGTAGGTCGTCTGGCTTTCTTCAGAGTATATAGCGGTACGCTTGATGCAGGTTCATACGTGTTGAATACCCGTTCGATGAAAAAAGAACGTATCAGCCGTATTTTCCAGATGCATGCCAATAAACAAAACCCGATTGACAAGATCTTAACCGGGGATATTGGTGCCGCAGTAGGATTTAAAGACATCAGGACCGGAGACAGTCTTTGCGACGAAAAGCATCCAATCCTTTTAGAAAATATTACTTTCCCTGAACCGGTTATTGGTTTGGCGATTGAGCCTAAAACCCAGGCTGACGTTGATAAATTAGGTACTTCGCTAGCTAAATTGGCTGAAGAAGATCCAACTTTCAGGGTTCGTACAGATGAAGAAACTGGTCAGACCGTTATTAGCGGTATGGGCGAGCTTCACTTGGAGATCATCGTTGACCGTCTGCGTCGCGAGTTTAAAGTAGAATGTAACCAGGGTGCACCTCAGGTAGCTTATAAAGAAGCTATCACAGGTACTGTTACCCATCGTGAAGTATATAAGAAACAAACAGGTGGTCGTGGTAAATTTGCCGATATCTCTGTAGAAATCTCTCCGGTAGATGAAAATCTTACTGATAAAGCAGGGAAACCTATCGAGCTTAAGAATGGCCTTCAGTTTGTAAATGAAATTGTGGGTGGATCTATCCCAAGAGAGTTTATCCCATCTGTTCAGAAAGGTTTTGAAACCGCTATGAGCAATGGTGTACTAGCAGGATATCCGCTTGATTCCTTGAAAGTACGCTTGACAGATGGTTCTTTCCACGCAGTTGACTCCGATTCTTTGTCATTTGAGCTTTGCGCAAGAATGGCATATCGTGAGGCATGCAGGAAAGCGAAACCAATCTTGCTGGAGCCTATAATGAGCGTAGAAGTTGTAACCCCTGAAGATTATATGGGTGATGTAATGGGTGACCTTAACCGTAGAAGGGGCCAGCTTGAAGGTATTGACAGCCGTGGCGATGGCCAGGTTATCAAGGCTAAAGTACCTCTTTCAGAATTGTTTGGATATGTTACCACACTCAGGACCATTACTTCAGGTCGTGGTGTTTCAACCGTAACATTCTCACATTATGATAATGTACCGAGCAGTATTTCAGAAGGAATACTTGCGAAGGCTAAAGGGAGAACAGAAAAAGTATAATTGCAGCTATGAGTCAAAAAATAAGAATAAAACTAAAGTCTTACGACCATCACCTGATCGACAAATCAGCTGAGAAAATCGTGAAGACGGTAAAGACCACCGGCGCTGTTGTTAGCGGACCGATTCCTTTACCAACTGAAAAGAAAATATTCACAGTGCTGCGTTCTCCGCACGTGAATAAGGAGGCTAGGGAGCAGTTCGAGCTTTGCGCCCACAAAAGGCTGATAGACATTTACAGTACCAGCACGAAAACTGTAGATGCATTGATGAAATTAGAATTACCAAGCGGTGTAGACGTTGAAATAAAAGTATAAGGTCATGTCAGGTATAATTGGAAAGAAAATAGGAATGACCAGCATATTTAATGCTGAAGGGAAGAATATCCCGGTGACGGTGATAGAGGCGGGCCCATGTGTGGTAACACAGGTGCGCACTGAAGCGAATGATGGCTACAAAGCTATTCAGTTAAGTTTCGGAGAAAAAAGGCCAAAATCAACCTCTAAGGCATTGAAAGGCCATTATGAGAAAGCCGGAACTACGCCAAAATTGAAAAGCGCTGAGTTTAAGGAATTTGAAAAGGAATATAGCCTTGGAGATACCATTTCAGTAGATATTTTTCAGGATGGTGAGTTTGTAGATGTTCATGGTACAAGTACCGGTAAAGGATTTCAGGGCGTTGTAAAACGTCACAATTTCGCCGGGGTAGGTGGACAAACACACGGTCAGCACAACAGGTTGCGTGCACCGGGTTCTTTGGGCGCATCATCTTTCCCGAGCCGTGTATTCAAAGGAATGCGCATGGCAGGCCACATGGGAAATGAAACCGTAAAAGTACAGAACCTCACTATTGTGAAGGTAATGGCTGAAAAAAATATCATCCTTATAAAAGGAGCAGTACCAGGACGTAAAGGCGCCTTTGTAATAATCGAGAAGTAATAATCATAGGAATACTTACAGAAATGAAACTTGAAGTTTTAAATATCAAAGGAGAAAAGACAGGACGTTCGGTGCAACTAGCCGATGAGATTTTTGGCGTTGAACCAAATGACCATGTTCTCTATCTTGACGTAAAGCGCTACCAGATAAACCAACGCCAGGGTACGCACAAAGCAAAAGAAAGGAATGAGCTGAAAGGTTCTACCAGGAAATTGCGCAAGCAAAAAGGCGGTGGCGGTGCACGTATCGGTGATATCAAATCACCTTTGCTACGCGGTGGTGGTCGTATTTTCGGACCAAGACCCCGTAACTACGACATCAAGCTGAACCAGAAAGAAAAAGTGATCGCACGTAAGTCAGCATTGTCTTACAAAGCCAAAGAGAACAAAGTTATCGTTGTTGAAAACTTTGATCTTGAAGCTCCCAAGACCAAAGATTATATTTCTATCCTGAGTGCTTTAAACATTGGTACTGAAAAAAGCCTGATGGTTTTGCAAAACAGGCAGGAAAACATCATTCGTTCCGCACGCAATATTGAAGGTGCAAGCGTAGTGATCAGCAGCGATTTGAATTCATACAATATTATGTACAACAGTACATTAGTATTCACTGAAGATGCAGTACAGACTATAAACGATACATTGAAATAAGACAATGGATATTTTAAAAAAACCGGTTGTAACCGAAAAGTATACTGAACTAGGAACCAAGTACAACCAATTTGGATTTATTGTTGACAAACATGCCAACAAAAAACAAATCAAGGCTGAGATCGAAAAGGTTTTCGAAGTAGAAGTAGATGAAATACGCACCATGGTATACGTGGGCAAAACCAAAACCAGGATGACAAAGAAAAGCGCCATCCAGGGAAGGAGATCAGGTTATAAAAAGGCAATTGTGACGTTGAAAAAAGGAAGCACTATAGATTTCTATAGCAATATCTAAGAAAGATGGCAATTAAAAGACTAAAACCGGTAACGCCCGGCACCAGATTCGCGATCGTAAATACTTTTGAGGAGATCACCAGATCTACCCCTGAAAAGAGTCTGCTTCGTCCGAAGAAGAACACAGGCGGTCGTAATAAAACCGGAAAAATGACCATCCGTAATATCGGAGGTGGTCATAAACAAAAATACAGGCTTATTGACTTTGCGAGAAACAAAGCTAATATCCCAGCAAAGGTAGAATCTGTGGAGTATGATCCAAACCGTTCAGCTTTTATAGCCCTGTTGAGCTACGCTGATGGTGAAAAGAGATACATTATCGCTCCTGAGGGTATCAAAGTTGGCCAGCAAGTAATATCTGGCGAGCAGGTTGCCCCTGAAATTGGAAACACATTATTGTTGCAATATATCCCACTGGGAACTATTGTTCACAATATTGAGATGGCTCCTGGCAAAGGAGGTGTTTTGGCAAGAAGCGCCGGTTCTTATGCGCAATTGTTAGCAAGAGATGGTAAATATGCCATCATGAAAATGCCAAGTGGTGAAACACGTATGATCCTGATCAGCTGTTATGCAACAGTTGGAAAGGTTTCAAATGGTGATCACTCCCTTGAGAAAATGGGAAAAGCTGGCCGTAACAGGTGGGCAGGACGCAGGTCAAGGGTGAGAGGTGTAGCTATGAACCCAGTAGATCACCCGATGGGTGGTGGTGAAGGCAAGGCTTCAGGTGGTCAGCCACGTAGCAGGAAAGGCCTTTACTCTAAGGGTAAGAAAACCAGGGCACCTAAGAAACTTAGCAGTAAGTACATCATCGAAAGAAGAAAGAAAAGAAGTTAATATAGTATAATAAGTATAAGGGTTACAGGCAGTTTAAATGTCTTGGCCAACAGCAAATACAAACTATGAGCCGTTCAATTAAAAAAGGACCTTACGTAAATTACAAGCTTGAAAAAAAGGTTCAGGCTATGTCAGACTCTGGCAAGAAAAACGTGATTAAAACCTGGAGCAGGAGAAGTATGATTACACCTGACTTTGTGGGAATGACGTTTGCAGTACACAACGGGAATAAGTTTATCCCTGTATATGTAACTGAGAACATGGTAGGTCACAAAATGGGCGAATTCGCTCCAACCAGGACATTCAGAGGACACGCGGCTAAAAAAGCGGTAGCAAAAAAATAAAGATATGCAGGCACAGGCTAAATTATATAATTCATCTTTTTCCCCGCGCAAAATGCGCTTGCTGGCAGATCTCGTAAGGGGCATGAAAGCAGATAAGGCAGTTTTCGTTCTGAAAATGAACGCAAAAAGAATGTATGCCCACGAATTGCAAAAGCTTTTGGGTTCGGCTATTGCCAACTGGAAAGTGAAAAACGAAGGCGGCGAGGGCGACGAAAGTGAACTGGTTGTAGAAACCATCACTATTGACAGTGGCAGAATGCTGAAACGTGTTTTACCGGCACCTCAAGGTCGTGCGCACAGGATACGTAAAAGGTCAAACCACATTACGATTATCGTAAGTGATAAAAGAGAAGAACAAACAAAATTCGTTCAAAGTACTGATGAAGATATGGAAGAAAATGTTGAAACCGTCGAAGAAACCGTAAACGAGGCATAAGAACATGGGACAAAAAGCAAATCCGGTAGGTCTTCGATTAGGTTACATCCGCGGATGGGAATCAATGTGGTATGGTGAAAAAGACTATGCTGAAAAACTCATCGAAGATCACAAAATACGCGAATACATAGGTGCACGTATCCAAAAGGGCGGCATCTCTAAAATAGTTATCGAGAGGACTCTTAAAAGAGTAACCGTTACCATTCATACCTCACGTCCTGGTATCGTGATCGGAAAAGGTGGTACCGAAGTTGATAAACTGAGAGAAGAATTAAAGAATATCACCAAGAAAGATATTCAGATCAATATATTCGAGATCAAACGTCCGGAATTGGACGCCAAGCTCGTGGCTGAAAACATTGCAAGCCAGTTGCAGGCACGTATATCATTCAGGCGTGCATTGAAAATGGCGATTGCTTCTACCATGAGAATGGGAGCAGAAGGAATCAAGATCAAATGTTCAGGTCGTTTGGGTGGTGCTGAAATGGCACGGACTGAAGGGTACAAAGAAGGAAGAACTCCTCTGCACACTTTCAGGGCTGATATCGATTATGCATTGGCTGAAGCACAAACCGTTTATGGAAAAATAGGCGTAAAAGTATGGATCTGTAAAGGTGAAGTATTTGGAAAACGCGACCTTTCTTTGAACTTCGGCATGGGCAAAGACAAAGAAATGGGCGGAGACAGGCAGCCAAGACGTATGGGCGGCGGCAATGATCGTGGCGACAGAAGAGGTGATCGTCCGGAAAGAGGCGGCGAACGCGGTGGATTTGATAGAGGTGGCGATCGCGGACAAGGCGGCGGCCAGGGTGGCCCAAGAGGCGGTGGTGGCGGCGGACCTAGAGGTGGCGGTGGTGGCCAGGGTGGTCAAAGACGCGGCGGACCAGGTGGCGGCGGCGGCGGCGGAAGAAGATAATTCCTGTAGAAGTAAAAATCAGATATTAAGATATTAAGCAAGTATAGCAATGTTACAACCTAAAAAGACAAAATTCAGAAAGATGCAGAAAGGCCGCATCAAGGGTTATGCCTACCGCGGCTCCAGTATCGCTTTTGGGTCTTTCGGTCTCAAAGTTCTTGAACCAATTTTTATAACTTCAAGACAAATTGAAGCAGCTCGTGTGGCTATCACAAGGTACATGAAACGTGAAGGTCAATTGTGGATAAGGGTATTCCCTGACAAACCTATCACTAAAAAACCTGCCGAAGTACGTATGGGTAAAGGTAAAGGTAGCCCTGAATACTGGGTAGCCGTTTGCGAACCGGGAAGACTCGTTTTTGAAATTGATGGCGTAAGTGAAGCCGTAGCTAAAGAAGCACTAAGACTTGGCGCTCAAAAAATGCCTTGCCTTATGAAATTTGTGACCAGGCATGACTACGTTGCCGAATAAATTATAGCACAGAAATGAAACAGAAAGAAATAAGGGAACTAACAGATAAGCAATTGAGAGAATTGCTTGCAGACGAGCAATTGGGTTATACCAAATTGCGTTTGTCCCACGCGGTGTCCAACCATGAGAACCCGATGAAGGTAAAAGAAACCAGGAGAAAAATAGCAAGGTTGCTTACAGAACAGAAAGCAAGATTGCTCAAAAAACAAGCTGCTGAAACGGCAAACAATTAAGGCTATGGAAGAAAGGTCAAATAGAAAAAACATCACTGGCAAAGTGGTGAAAAACAAAATGGAGAAATCCATTGTGGTAAGTGTAGAACGTAAAGTGAAACACCCTATGTATGGAAAGTTTGTGAAAAAGACATCAACTTTCATGGCTCATGATGAAAAGAATGAGTGCGCAGTAGGAGATGTTGTTTCTATAATGGAAACACGTCCGTTGAGCAAAAATAAAAGATGGCGTCTGGTACAAATCTTAGAAAAAGCGAAGTAAAAAAATGATACAGTCAGAATCGAGGCTTAAAGTAGCGGATAATAGTGGTGCTAAAGAAGTTCTTTGCATCAGGGTACTTGGCGGTACAGGCAAGCGCTATGCCTCACTTGGTGATAAAATAGTGGTAACTGTAAAAAGTGCAATGCCTTCAGGCGGTATCAAAAAAGGAGCCGTGTCAAAAGCAGTTATTGTGCGCGTAGCCAAAGAAGTGCGCAGGCCGGACGGAACTTATATCCGTTTTGATGAAAACGCCTGTGTATTGCTGAATGCTACCGACGAACCACGTGCAACCCGTATTTTCGGGCCGGTTGCCAGGGAGTTGAGGGATAAACAGTTTATGAAAATAGTTTCATTAGCACCTGAAGTACTTTAATATTCACTGTTAAGAAACGACCTAGAATAAAGCAGAAATGAGAAGAAAATCAAATACAATACCGAAGCTTCATATAAAGAAGAATGATACGGTAAAGGTTTTGTCAGGAAATGATAAAGGCAAAACCGGTCGTGTGCTTGAGGTAATACCTTCAGAGCGTAAAGCCATTGTAGAAGGTATTGCTATGGTAACTAAACATACCAAAGCAACAGCAGAATTCCCGAATGGGGGTCGTATCAAAAAATCTGCTGCGGTTTATATTTCCAAGCTGATGGTGGTAGAACCTAAAACAGGCGTACCAACCAGGATCGGCAGGGAACACGATGATAAAGGAAAATTGGTCAGGATTTCAAAAAGAACCGGAGAAAAGATATAAAGCAATGGAATACGCACCCGTTCTAAAGACGAAATATAAAAATGTAATTGCCCCTTCTTTAAAAGAGAAGCTGGACAAGAAGAATGTAATGGAAGTTCCGAAACTTCTGAAGATAAACCTGAACCAGGGTCTTGGCGCTGCGGTTTCTGATAAGAAGATCGTAGATGTAGCCCAGGATGAAATGACCAGGATCTCAGGTCAGAAAGCAGTTCAAACTAAAGCCAAGAAAGCGATTTCTAACTTTAAGTTGAGGGAAAACATGCCGATCGGTGTGAAAGTAACCCTGAGAGGAGACGTGATGTATGAATTCC
>Ga0206979_1086_pt1 | contig 16136 bp, 12 predicted proteins | sample Alteio_BWMinCont_19_FD_153463 | JGI IMG/M metagenome (GOLD analysis project Ga0206979, IMG submission 153463) | Enriched cells from forest soil in Barre Woods Harvard Forest LTER site, Petersham, Massachusetts, United States -... | ecosystem: Environmental > Terrestrial > Soil > Temperate forest >... | reverse complement strand
ATTTTTTTTCGGCGGTTGAAATTCAATGTCATGATCCATGCAGGATAGAATGCTAACGCGAATCAACGCCGTGGAATGGAGCTTTTGATCATCCTCTTTGTTTTCTATAGCGTAACTTGTTTTTTGCAAAGCATGAATTTTATTTTCCAATATAGGCAGTATTTTTGTTTCAATGACAGTGAAGGATTGCTTGATATTCTCTGTGACTTCTAAGGCATGTGACGTCATAACTTGAGAAGGCATAAAAAATGTATCACGGCGAATGAATTCAAATATAAGCTTGTTCATGATTGCATTGCAGAATCCTAAAGCCAACGGCGCGGCAAGAAATTCAGTCAGTTTTGATGCGCCCACATGTAAAATTTGATTGAAGTTTAAGCCTGCCGATAAACCATTAAACGTATTTGACAGCACTTCAAAGGCGGTTAGCGCAATATTTTCTGATTGAGTTTGACAGCTAATTTTTTTCTTTTTAAGATGCGGTTGCGAAAATAATTTTATACGGCGAATGTTTCTTTTCAGGCGACGTTGTTTTGGCGTGGCGCGAGCTAGAGCTGCTTCTAGATTTTCAACTTGTTGATGCAAATTTTTCTGTCGCAGCATTGCATCGTTTAAATGCGTTTTGCTAAAAATCATATTTTCATTTAATTGTGCCGTATTAAATAAATAAGGGCCTAGTTGATAAAGAGAAGAAATCGAAACACCTGAATTAATCAAAGAATAAATCGCCGAAGCGAGATAAATCAAAGCCATATCTTCTTTGAAGAGTTCTTCGTCACTTAAAGTGTAATAACAGCTCATGCATTGAAAAAAAATGGTAATAGCACATTGCGTGGCAAGTTCGATTTTTTCTGTGCGTGATAAACTCGTGGCTTTTACGCTTTCATCATCAAGCAAAGGTTGCTGTTTGTCAGCTAGATTTCCGTTGAGCATGGGCTTTTCGTTTTAAGGCAAAGAGGAGAACTAACCGTTTCTTTAAACTTACCCAAAATTATCCATAGATAACTTTAGTGTTAAATTCTTGCTTCATCGCACCATGACTAGCCATAGTAGAAACTATGACCCCGCCAGCGGATGCTCCACAAGCTGACACGGTGAAACTCACCGCCAATTTAGCTAAATTCTTTGCTGCATTTACATCGCGATTATGCTGAGTATTGCATTCTATGCATTGCCATTCGCGTGTAGATAACGTTAACTCTGTATTTTTAAAACCACATACGGCGCATAATTTGCTGCTTGCATACCAACGATCAGCGACTACAATCGTTTTGTTCCGCATGGCTGCTTTATATTCTAATTGCCTGCGAAATTCATGGAAGCCCATGTCTGCAATAGAGCGCGCTAACTTGTGATTTCGTACCATGCCTTTGACATGTAAATCTTCAATAGCGATAGTGCCGAAATTATTTGCTAATCGCGTGGTAAATTGATGAATCGCATCACATCGAATATCGGCAACTTTTCGGTGCAAGCGGGCTAATTTCATACGGGCTTTTAAACGATTAGCAGAACCTTTTTGTTTTCGGCTGAGACTTTTAGAAAGGCGCTTCAGTCTAGTCAGTTTTGCTTTATGCGGTTTAGGCCCCTTTACCATTTCACCCGTGGAGAGTGTTGCAAAATGTGTTAAGCCCAAATCCACTCCTACAGCTACTTGGTTTTTGCATGCTTTAGGGAAAATGGAAGGGGGTACATCTACTGTTATGCTGACAAACCATCTGTCTGCACGACGTGAAATCGTTGCTGAAAGAATTTTTCCTTCAAAGCGTAACGACTCACGCATTCGCACCCACCCTAAATGGGGGATACGAATGCGTGAAGCGTTTACTGCGAACTGATCATTGGTTAAAGTGAATCGATCGCGGATTCCTTTCTTGCGGAACGTTGGATAGCTTGCGCGCTTGCTGAAAAAATTTTTAAAGGCTTGGCCCAATTGGATAATAGCCATCTGCGGCGCATTCTTGGTGACTTCTCGCATCCAGGGGAATTCGCTGGTTTTTATGCTATTTAATTTACGACGTAATGCGACTTCCGTGGGTTTTCCGCCAGCTTGATATTCTTGGCTCCATTCGCTTAGGGCCCAATTATAAGCAAAGCGGGCAACTCCGCAGGCTTTCGCAAAATAGGTTTTTTGCTTATTATTCGTTTTTAATTCTATCTTATGTGCTCGCATCTTTGACGGCCTGTTCCATGCCTGCAATTAATTTTTGATTTTTACGTGAACGGCTTCCGTAAAGTCTTGCGGAAAAAACAGTAATAATTTCTAACACATCTTTTGCAAGTTCTTCTTCAAACTTAACATCCGTTCCCGAATTAATAATAACAACTTCAACTTCGCGCGCTTCACATAAAGCAAATACTAATTCCGCGCCAAAACGTAACAACCTATCTTTATGTGTCAGTACTAACCTGCCGATGTTTCCATCTATAATTGCAGCTAACAATTTTTTTAAGCCTTTCTTATAATAGTTCATCCCGCTTCCAAGGTCAGTTAATAATTCAAATTTCCAACCATGCGAAGCGCAATACATTTCTAATACTTTTTTTTGTCGCTCTAAATCTGTTTTTTGATCATGACTTGAGACGCGAGCATATGCTATCGTTTTACGTTCACGGGCAGTTATATTCTTTGCGATCTTAAACTGGGAAAGACGATATAAACGATGAGCGCCTTCTGTGCGTTCAGCTTTTATTTTGCCTTCACGCTCCCAGCGACGCAGGGTGCTAGGAGAAACTCCTAATAATTGTGCTGCTTGGCCTATTCGATATAATTTATCCATATAGTTAAGTATACGCAACTTTAGATAGATTTCAAATAACAGTTAACAAACCCTATTCTCATCTTGCATATGTAACCCAGGTGTTCCACTGGCGCGTCAAGCTCATCAAGAAGCACCGTCATTGCGAGGCTGCGAAGCGCTTAGCCGTGGCAATCCAGGTGCCTCGGTAATGCAAACAACAGTGACCTTAAGCTGAAACAAGCCTGGATTGCCACGGCTAAGCGCTTCGCAGCCTCCCAATGACGTACCTGTAAGCTGTTGTTTATACAGGTACGTAATTTTCAATGTTTACCCCATTCTTGGGGTTGGGGCGCTCGCAATGACGGTTATCATTGCTTGGTTTGACGACTAGAGGTATTCCTCAGTTATATTGGACGGTGTAGTCCTTCACAACGCTGATATTTTTTCCAATTGCTGCTGCAATTTTTCAAGTGTGGATTTAAACTCCACTAATTTTTCACGTTCTTGAGTGACAACTTCATTCGGTGCTCGATCAACAAAGCTTGGATTTTGTAATTTGTTTTCTGTTTTTTCCATTTCTTTCGCCAGCTTCATGATTTCGCGGCTTAAGCGCGCGGATTCTTCTTTCTTGTCAATTAAGCCCGCCATCGGAATTAAAATTTCCAGTTCGCCCAATAAAGCCGTTGATGATTCAGGTATCGCCTCACCTGCACTCAACCAAGAAACCGATTCTAATCGCGCTAAGGTTGAAATCAGATTTTTATTCGCCTCAAAATATTTTTTATCTCTAGTATTACCCTTGTTAAATAATATAGGTAACGGCTTGCCTGGAGCAATATTCATTTCACTACGAATGGTGCGCACTGCAATAATACAATTTTTAACCCATTCCAATTCAGCATTGACTTGGCTGTTTTGCAAAGCGGGATTCACTGTCGGATAGGGTTCAAGCATAATAGTTTTACCGGTTTTTCCGGTGAGTTTTGCCGCGCGCTGCCAAATTTCTTCGGTGATAAATGGCATGATAGGATGCAGTAGACGCAGTAACTGTTCTAGCACATTCACTAAAGTATGACGCGTGCCGCGCAGCGCTTCTGGCGTGCTATCAGCGGAAGTTAAAATCGGTTTAGATAATTCTAAATACCAATCGCAAAACTCATTCCAGGTAAATTCATACAGCGCATTGGCAATCAAATCGAAACGATAATTAGCAAAGGCATCATGCACGACTTGAATTGTCTCTTGCATACGAGAAAGAATCCAACGATCAGGCAAAGATAGCGTCATATTGCTATTGCTCATACCATTGTCTTGCTCTTCGGTATTCATAAAAACGTAGCGCGCGGCATTCCACAGTTTGTTACAAAAGTTACGGTAACCATCTAAGCGTCCCATGTCGAAACGTATTTCCCGACCATACGATGCTAAAGCACAGAAAGTAAAACGTGTCGCGTCGGTGCCATGTGCTGCAATGCCATCGGGATATTGTTTACGTGTCGTCTTTTCTATTTTTTCTGCCATGGCAGGTTGCATCAAGCCGTAGGTTCGCTTAGCAACCAGTTCATCCAATGCAATGCCGTCAATCAAATCGAGAGGATCAATAACGTTACCTTTTGATTTTGACATCTTCTGGCCGTCGCTATCACGGATTAAGCCGGTGATGAAGACTTCGCTGAAAGGGACTTTGCCGGTAAATTTCAAGCCCATCATAATCATGCGAGCCACCCAGAAGAAAATAATATCAAATCCGGTCACTAACACATTAGTTGGATAAAAGGTTTTATAATCTTCAGTGGCGCAAGGCCAGCCTAAAGTGGAAAAAGGCCACAGTGAAGCTGAAAACCATGTATCGAGTACATCTTCGTCTTGCCGCAAGACTATATCCGCGGCAAGCTTATGACGGCAACGTACATCCGCTTCATCTTGGCCAACATACATTTTATCATCGCAGTCATACCAAACTGGAATACGATGACCCCACCACAATTGGCGGCTGATACACCAGTCTTCAATATTATTCAACCATTGGAAATAGGTTTTATTCCAATTTTCAGGGATAAATTTGACTTTGCCTTCTTCAACCGCTTTGATGGCGGGTACCGCTAAGGGTTTCATTGACATAAACCATTGTTGCGTCAAATAGGGCTCAACAATCGCGTCGGTTTTTTCACCGCGCGGAATTTTTAACATGTGCTTTTCGGTTTTTTCTAAAAGCTGTAACGCTTCTAAATCTTTGAGTATTTGTTTGCGTGCAACAAAGCGATCTAAGCCGCGATAATTTTCTGGCACGTTTTCATTTAATTTGGCGTCAGGCGTTAAAATATTGATGGGCGTTAACTGGTGACGCTGTCCTATCGCATAGTCATTAAAATCATGTGCAGGGGTTATCTTTACGCAACCACTACCAAAATCTTTTTCTACGTAATCATCGGCGATAATGGGAATGGTACGATCGGTTAGAGGCAGATGTAAATATTTTCCAATCAGATTTTTATAACGCTCATCATCAGGATGGACGGCAACGGCCACGTCCCCCAACAGCGTCTCGGGACGCGTCGTGGCAACGGTCAAATGTCCTTTGCCTTCGACTAAAGGATAGCGAATATGCCAAAGCTTGCCTTCTTCTTCCGTGCTAATCACTTCTAAATCTGAAATAGCCGTATGTAGCGTAGGGTCCCAATTCACCAAACGCGTGCCGCGATAAATTAAGCCTTCGTCGTATAATGAAATAAAAACCTCGCGCACGGCATGCGACAGATTGTCATCCATAGTGAAACGTTCGCGCGTCCAATCCAAAGACGCACCTAGGCGGCGTAATTGGCGGGTGATGTTGCCGCCTGATTCTGCTTTCCATTCCCAGGTTTTTTCAACAAATTTTTCGCGGCCAATTTCTTTGCGGGTTTTGCCTTGCATCATCAATTGGCGTTCAACCACCATTTGTGTCGCAATCCCGGCATGATCGGTACCCGCTTGCCACAAAGTGTTATCACCTAACATACGATGATAGCGTACAATGACATCCATCAACGTCGAACCAAAACCATGGCCCATATGCAGACTACCCGTGACATTAGGCGGCGGTAACATGATGCAATATGGCTTACCAGACCCCTGCGGCGCAAAAGCATGATTTTGCTCCCAAGTGCTATACCAATGTTGTTCTATTGCTTGTGGGTTATATACTTTATCCATTTTTCTCATCAACTGTTTGTAATTTATGAGTGTTGATATCATGCCCTTCGGCACGATATTGCTTAAAGTGTTCACGGCTTCGACTTTGTACCTGCGCATCGGCGGAAACAATTTCAAAGACGCGCGCGAACTGGGTATAAAACGCAGGGACTTGGCTGTTAAGATTGATTAAAATGTCGCGATGTTTTTCTGGGTGCTGTTCAAACCCAATTTGTATGGGTGGCGCAGGTTCAGGGCCGTCTCCATACAGATTGTGCGGCAGAAAGCTATCCTCACGATACGTCCACAACATTTCATCTAAGGCATGCGCGGCAAGTTGATTTTCCGTGTGCACATAAATACGATGCCGGTTTTTATAGGCTTTTTCGATTAAGCGGCACACCAAGCGCAAGCGCGCCGTTTCGTGATTTTCTTCCAGAATGTAAAAATCAATTTTGGCCATGATTATTTTTCGCAGCGATTAATTAAGTATTGTGTTAACAGGGGAACGGGACGTCCAGTGGCATAACGATTCGTGCCACCCATCATCGCTGCCGTGCCAGCAACATCCAAATGTGCCCATTGAAATTTTTTCGCAAAGCGCGATAAAAAACAGGCTGCGGTAATGGTGCCTGCGGGTCTACCACCAACATTGGTCATGTCTGCAAAGGGGCTGCGTAATTGGTCTTGATAGTCATCCCACAGTGGTAGCTGCCACGCGCGGTCATGTATTTGTTCACCGGCGCTTAACAAAGCGTCTGCTAGATCTTGATTATTGGCGAGCAAACCCGATGCATGATGCCCTAATGCAATTACCACCGCGCCGGTTAGCGTGGCAATATCAATGACAACCTCAGGCTTGTAACGTTCGCAATAAGTGAGAGCATCGCATAATACTAAACGGCCTTCTGCATCGGTATTTAAGATTTCAACGGTTTGTCCTGACATTGTCGTGACAATGTCTTCGGGTTTGCAAGCTGTGCCGGAAGGCATATTTTCTGCGGTCGCTAAAATACCTACGAGGTGAATAGGAAGTTTTAAATCAGCGACGGCTTTCATCGTACCCAGCACCGTTGCCGCGCCGCACATGTCATATTTCATACCGACCATGCTATCTGCTGGCTTCAATGAAATGCCGCCAGTATCAAAGGTAATGCCCTTGCCAACCAGTGCTACGGTCGCCGTTTTTTTGGTGGTGCCTTTGTATTCTATGCAAACGAGCTTGGCATCTTCTGCGCTGCCACGGGTTACGGCGAGGAAAGCACCCATACCCAGTTTTGCCATATCTTTTTCATTGAGAACGTGGGTAGTGATGTTTTTGTATTCCTTCGCCATTTTTTTGGCTTGTTCGGCTAAATAGGAAGGGGTGCAAATATTACTGGGTAAATTGGCGATATTCTTGGTGAAGGCTACGCTGTCGGCTATGACTTGAGCTTGCTTTAGTGCTTTTTCGCAGGCCGCTAAGGATTTTTTTTCGGTGAGATGAATGACGACTTCTTTTAAAATAAACTGGGGAGACTTTTCCGATTTGAAGTGATCGAAGCGGTAATAAACCTCTTGGCAGCCGTCAACAATTTGTTGAACTTTCCAGGCATCGTCTGCTTTTTCTACTTCAAGCTCAGGCAGAAAACACACAATGCGCGCGGCGCTCGTGTTTTGCAGCGTGCGAAAACTGCTGGTCACCATTTTACGATAATCGGCTTTTGAATTTTTTTCATCTTTGCCCGAGCTTACCAGCAAAACGTGTTCTAGCGCTGTATTAGGCAGATGCAGTAACATTAAGGTTTGGCCAGGTTTATGCTCTAATTCGCCTTTCTTTAAGATTTGGCTGATATAGCCTTTGCTGAGTTTATCGAGGATTTTACCGGTTGCCGTTAGGCCGTTTCTTTTCGAAATGCCGAGAATAATCGCGGCCTTAGGTTGTTTTTCCATGTCCCCGGTTTTAATAATGAATTTCATATTAGCTCCCGCCACCTGTTTTTTGTATAATGCCCCAAGTTTACTGAAAAAATTTGGTTTGTCATTAGTGATTATTTCACGCTATTTAATAAAAGAAGTCTTATCATCCCTTTTAGGGGTCACTTTAGTCCTATTGCTCATTTTCTTGAGTAATCAGCTTGTGCGTTATCTTAGCTACGCCGCTTCCGGAAAAATTGCCTCCCATCTGTTGTTACAATTAATGGGCTTTGAAATCCCGTATTTATTAGCTTTATTGCTGCCCTTGGGGCTGTATTTAGGCATTATTTTAGCGTATGGGCGGTTATACGCCGATAGCGAAATGACGGTGCTAAACGCCTGTGGTTTAAGCATTAATCGCCTATTTGCGATCACCAGTGTACTGGCTGCGATTGTTGCCGCCGTCGTTGTGATGTTAATGCTGTGGGTGAATCCACTCATCATCCAAGAAAAAGGCCGTGAGATTGCGCAAGATACGGTCATTGATACCTTAAGACCGGGACGTTTTCAAGTCATCGGTGATGGGCGGCGCGTGGTTTATGTGGAGCAAATATCACGCAATCGTCAGCGTGCAAACAATTTATTTATTGCAGAAGAACAAAAAAAACTCAATGATACGGGCAGGCCTTCTTGGGTCGTGGTGTCTGCTGCTAGTGGTTATCAAGCAAAAAATCATGACACGCATGATAACTTTATTGTTTCAGACCAAGGCTATCGTTATGAAGGCATCCCAGGTCAAAATGAATACAAGGTTATTCAATTCCAAAAATATGCAGTACGCATACCCAATGCGACCATGAGTTCCGGACATCAAGAAACGGAAGGCATTCCTTCGGCACAATTATGGCAAGATTATAAAAATCCCTTGAAAGCAGCAGAATTACAATGGCGATTTTCGATAGGCATTTCGGTTTTAGTCTTAATGGTTTTGGCGATTCCACTTTGCAAAGTGCGGCCGCGTCAAGGACGTTACGCCAGTTTATTTCCTGCTATGCTAATTTATATTATTTATGTGAATCTGTTATTTGTGGCACGCAATTGGGTTGAAATTCGCATTGTGCCGATTTATTTAGGCATGTGGTGGGTGCATGTTCTGGTATTGGCTATCGGCATTTTATTACTGGTGATGCAGCAACGTTATCTCACGCAGCCACGGAGACATTCCGCATGACGATAATGCAACGTTATATTGCTCGCAGCGTTATTCAGGCGACCGCTTTAGTTTTTGTGGTTATGTTTGGCCTGACTTTTTTAATTGATTTGCTCGAAGAATTACGCGACGTGGGTTCTGGTGATTATGGATTTTTACAGGCATTTATTCATGTTTTGTTGGAATTGCCGCGTAGCTTATATCAGTTTTTTCCCATGTTGATGTTGATGGGCGGAGTTATTGGCTTAGGCGTTTTGTCATCGAATCAAGAATTAGTCGTGATGCGTGCAGCGGGATTTTCGATTAGAAAAATTGCCACCTCGGTCGTGTCTGCGGCTTTACTTATTATTTTTTTTGCAACCATAATTGGTGAGGGAATTGTGCCGCGCTCTCATCATCTTGCTGAGTCGCGCAAGCAAAGCGAACAAAATTTCGGACAAGCTGTCGTCACGCAATCCGGAGTTTGGATTCATGAAGGCACGAATTTTCTGCATATCACGCGTGTTGTGGGTCTGGATCATTTGGAAGGTGTCACACGGTATCAGTTTGATAATCAACACCGTCTTGTCGCCTCTTATTATATTCAATCGTTGGATTTGCAGGGCAAACACAAATGGTTTTTGCATAATGTGGTGAAAACCAGCTTCGGAAAAAACAAAACACAAAGTCTACATTTGCCAGAAGCAACTTGGGATTTAGTCTTAAATCCTAATTTGTTGAACGTGGGTTTAATCGAACCCGCTGAAATGTCATTGCCTACATTGCGTTACTATTACACACATTTGTCGCAGAATGGTTTGCAAGCAGCGGAGTTTCAGTGGGAGTTTTGGAAGCGGGCGCTGCAACCTATTACTACGTTGGTTATGATTCTACTTGCCATCCCATTCGTCATGCGTTCTTCGCGGACGGTGACAATGGGATGGCGTGTACTTTTTGGAATCAGCATTGGCTTTGCATTTTATATCTTGAATGCTTTCCTCGGACAGTTTAGTATAGTCTTCCAATTTTCGCCGTTATTAGCAGCTATTTTTCCGACATTGCTATTTGCTGTCTTAGGTTGCGTCTTCGCATTGAAATTGCGAAATTAGATAGAACACATTGCTGAATCTTTTTAAACCCACGGAAGAATTTTACACAACCCCCCTCAACACTCTGAGAGGGATTGGTGCGTAATGTAAATTTGCTCATAGAAGCAAAATGAAAAGCGAGGGTTATTGATGCCAGTTTTTGAACATATTCTTGATAAAATCATGCAAGAGCATCGTGCACAGATACAAAAACCTAATCTCACGATTAAAATTGAAGAAGATGCTGCGGGCGAACCGATTAGTTCTCCCGAAAATCCCACCAAAGCGGTTCTGAAAGGCGTGCTGGTAGGACTTGGTGTTCCTGTTTTTACTGTGCCCTTAGATAAGCTGCAAGCTAATATTGTTATAAAGCCAGACACGAAAGTGAAAGTGATGGCAACGCTCGTAGACGAACCTTTTAAAGGTTACGGATTAAATGCATCTACGAATTTACTTCGCTACAGTCTAATATTTAATTTGGCGCCAGTGATCGAAAATTATCTTGATAAGCAGGGTGGTGATCCTAAGCTAGGTAAAATGTTTGCATGGAGTGTGGCTGGTGCTGTAGAGGGTGCCGTCATGTCGCCTCGCGCCATAGTTACCCAACAGCTTTATACTACACCAGCAAATATCTGCGAAATATATTCCAGAGCAAAAGTCGATCCAGTACTGTATGAAAAATTTCGTGTGGCGGCGCTTTATGCTGCTCTTCGCGATGGATTCTATTGGCCGTTATTTAGAAAAGGGGTGGATGTTCTTGAACGGGAGTTACACGTAAAAGAACAAGAAGCTACGCTAGCCAAAAGTATCGAAGAGTTTTTAGTTGGCTGTGCAGCAGGATGGTTTGCAAGCGTAATCAGTTATCTTCCCGATGTGGTGCAGAAGCATGGTCTGCATAATTTAGAAAAATATTGTAGAACAATTAGCGTAGTTAAAGTGAATACGATTATTAATGCTTATCGTATGAGAATAGATTTACCTTCGCTTGCAGAACTCAACGATGTTATTGCAGTTAATCAAAAAGCCGTGCGTAAACCCGCTGTTTCATTTGTTGATCAATATCAATATCAATGGCAGAAGCATGGTTGGCAAATAATTCCAAAGTATTGCTATAAAGGTTATCTGTCTGCTGCGGTGCGTATGGTAGTAGCAAGTGGTGCTACGAATATTTTAATTCATAAGGCTAATGATGTTTACGAATATCTTGTTAAAAAGAATTTTTTCACAGCGTCTAAATTAGCTCCTGCAACTCCACAGGTCACAAGTGAAAACAAAGCGCGTTTAAAAATATAATAATATGTCGCCAAAAGTGCAATACTAGGTATTGCACTTACTATCGAGGCAATCTTCATGCGCTGGAAAGAATATCTACAAAAGTTGGAATATGGCAAACTTGCACAAGAAGCACGCCGCCAATCCCGGGTGGATCCCACCCCGGCTACATAAAACCTTCGATGCACAAATGACTCGTTCCCCTTCTTGTTCGTAATTTTTAAGCAGATTTTAAGGCTTTTTCTCGCAAATTTGACACGCATTCACTAAGCACATACTCTGTTTTTTCCCAACACTGAGAAGGGTATTAAACATGGATGTGACTAAGTTGTTAAACAAAATTTTTTTAACACTATTTTTTTTCTGGTGCGTAACAATCAATGCGAATGCCGCAACCATTGGTAATCGGACGTTCACGTTTGTTAACAACTGCTCACAACCCGTATGGTTTGGCTTGGCAGGTGGATCGGCGCAAAGTAAATTAACGGGTACACAATGTAATACCAGCAATGATTGCTACACAGGTTCTTCCTGTATTCAAACAGGAAACATAAGCCAATGTTTTTGGAATAACCCACAACCTGCGAGCGGCAATTTTCAACTTGCTGCAAATGGCGGCACTAACCAAGTATCCATCCCCATAGATGATGGTACGCTACCTATCGTTTGGAGCGGAGTGATTGCTGGACGCACGAACTGTACGGGTTCGGGATGTCAAACAGCTGATTGCAGTAATGGTAGTGGTAGCTGTTTAATGAGCCGCGGCTTCAGTCCCCCCGCAACACAAGCGGAGTTCACTTTAGGTAAATCTGGCGTTGATTTCTATGACGTAGAAATTATAAATGGCGTTAATATCCCCATACAAATGTCACCTAGTGTGACAGGGTCATCCACCAGTCCCTATACTTGTGGTAGTCCAGGTGCAGCGCAACCCTCCAGTTCTTTGTTGGGTGCATGTAATTGGAATTTTGTACCACCATCTAACGATTATCGCTGGGTAACAAATGGCGGTAATGCTTGCTCCCAAGATGCAGATTGCCAGGGATCTGTTTGCGGTTTAAGTTTTAATCCCGGAAAATCGCCGCTCTTGCAAAAAACTTGCGGATCGCCATTGGGATATTGGACTGCGGATCAAGTTTGCGGAATTCAAAACAATTACGGCGCACCGTTTAATTGTTCGCAACCATTGCCTGCACCGCAAGCTAATTTGACCTTATGGAATTTGTACGCTTGTGTTGGAGTCGGGTCCTGTTATCAGAATAATGCAGGTAAGGATTGTTGTGGATGTGTTAACTGGGATAGCATTGGTGTTCCTGTTCCACCCGCACCTTACACCCAACAATGCACCAATCAAAATCCCACTTGGTTGCAAAGTGTTAATCCAACCTTAACTTGGCTCAAAAAAGCCTGTCCTACCGCTTATACTTATCCGTTTGATGATATGAGCAGCACCTTTACCTGTTCACAAATTCAGAATCAGATAAATACCGTCAATTACACTATAACTTATTGCCCAGCTGTAGCTCCGCCAGTACAGCAGTATGCTTATACGGTTTATATTGGTTACCCTTTTTTACCGGTCGTTATAAATAATCAAATTACCTGTCCTGATCCTGTTACCAAAAATCCTGCGTGTTTAGTGCAGGGACAAGCAGCGGGTTCGAGCATGATTATTAAGGGTGGACAAAATCACAGTTGTAATTTGACTATTGGAGCGGATGGCGGCATCACGGTGAATAGCAGTCAATCCAATTATTGTTATATAAATACAACGCCTGCAACAGCTACGGCACCTGGGACAATTGCTTTGAATTCAGGGTTTTTAAAGTAAGGAGTAAATAAAATCTGTCATTGCGAGCCCCGCGCTTTTTGCGGGGCGTGGCAATCCAGAGGGGCGATTTGACCCCTGCTAAACTAGAAAGATAGATGATGATAGCTGCGCGGTAATGGCTGTACCTTCTTGCCTTTTTGAGGCCCAATCGATATGCGATAATTTATTGAATACACTTGATGGTCATTCAGTGAGGCTGGCTATATTGCATGTCACAAATATAGGTTGACAGCATGTATTTGTGACATATAATATAGGTATGAAGACAAAAGCCAAAGCAGTGAATACATTGGGGCCAGTTAGCGCACCCTTTATTAATGCACTTAAAAGAAGTGGCAAAACGATTTTTACGCTGGAGGATGCTGTCTCCACGTATGGGAAGGAGAGGTCAAAAACCGTTCTGTTCTTGAGTGATCTCGTTAAAAGAAAAGTCATTACACGAATTAAGTCCGGCGTTTATCTTATTCTTGATGTTGGCCTTGAGAATGCTCAATTGAGTAATTGGCCCATCATTGCGAGCCACTTAGCAGGTGATAAGCCTTATTACTTATCCTATTATGCTGCTATGCGATTTCACGGCATGACGACACATCCTTTATTTGATATTACCTTGACGATGCCAGGGCGGCACAGAGCAAAGAAAGTCGATCTAATTACTTATCACTTTATATATTCCAAGCCTCAGTATTTTTGGGGCTTTCGATCACTGTGGGTAACAAAGCAGAATAAAGTTAATGTTAGCGACCTTGAAAGAACCATCTTGGATGGATTGGATAGACCTGATTTGTGTGGGGGAATAAAAGAAGTTGTGCGTGGAATTTGGGTTAAGCAAAATGAAATTGATTGGAAGAAGTTAGCTAAGTATGCTCGCAAGTTTCATACTGTTGCGGCAGTTAAGCGGCTGGGTTTTATCTTAGAAATGCAAGACCTAGGTACGAATATCATCCCTCAATTAATTAAAATTGTGGCTCACACAAAAGGCTATGTTCTCTTGGATCCTAATGGAGACAAGGAAGGTAAATTTCTAGATCGTTGGTATATGCGCATCAATATAAATACTGAAGAATTAAAAGCAGGGGTGTGGGCATGATCCCATTGGCGGAGATTAATCGTTTTGCTGAGCGTTTTCACGTAGCAGCTGAAACGATAGAAAAAGACTATGTTATTAGTTGGATTTTGCTCTGTTTATCGAATAGCAGGATAGGCAAGGATTTCGTATTCTATGGCGGAACTGCCATTAAAAGAATTTATTTTGAGGATCATCGGTTTTCGGAAGATATTGATTTAATAAGTTCAGAAAAATTTCAGGTGGATGGCCTGTTACATGATCTGAAAATCGCATTGTTGCATGCTCGTAATGAAGCAAATCTCTTGTTACAAGTTAATGAAGCAAACGTTATTGTCGGTCAAGATCGATTGCAAGTTTATATACATTATTCTGCTTATGATGAGATTGTTGGGGCAGCCAAGGAAATTCGTGTTGATTTTTTAATGGGTATGCAATTGTTTGGAGTGGTGCATAATAGAAGAATAATTAAAACATATAGCGATACCAAGAGTCATAATCAAGAGCTGTCAGTGATGTCACTCAATACCATTCTCGCAAATAAGCTTGGGATGTTGTTCGATTTGACTCGTAATGAACCTAGAGATTTATTTGATATTCATTATCTGCTACTGAGGGCGGATCAATTTGATTTAGATATCAAGCATATTTGTAAGATATTTCAAGAAAAATACGGATATAGCCCTACGTTACCTCTACTTAAATCGAATCTAAATAATAATAATAAGTTTAAAACTAATTGGTATGCCAGGCTATATAAGCAAGTAGCAGATTTGCCTGATATTCAAGTTGTCATTCATGATATCGATGCCAGATTGTCCAGTTTGTTTGCGGCATAACAAAAACGTTTTACAGCTACCACACTCAGCGTATATCAATACGACAGAGCATAGGTTAACGCTCGCAAATCTTAAAGCGGGTTATGAATGCCCCATGCGGTTTATTCCTTAGCGCATTTGCTGGATAATTCTAGAGGTTGTATCTAACAACAGAGGTAGATGTTAGCTGTTCTTCGCTCTTGGCTCTTTGTTCTTTGCTCTTTGCTCTTCGCTCAAGTACGTGCCACGTCATCACCCTCATCCGGCCTGTCGGCCACCTTCTCCCAAAGCACTACGTTGGGAGAAGGGATGTTGTTGCCCTGCGGGGGGGATTTAATTGCTTAATTTTTTCTTCAGTAAGTCATTTAACTGTTGTGGGTTCATCTTACCACCCGATGCTTTCATTGCTTGCCCAACAAAAAATCCAAACAGTTTATCTTTTCCACTGCGATAATCAGCAACCTGCTGCGGATTATCGGCAATGATTTTATCGACCAATTGTTCAATTGCCCCAGTATCGGTTACCTGTTTTAAGCCATGCTTTTCAATAATATGATCCACGTCGCCTTCTTGATTCCACATCGCTTCAAAAACCGTTTTTGCCGTTTTGCCCGAAAGCGTATTGTCCTCAATGCGCTGTAACAACTTTGCAAATTGTGTCGGCGTGACCGGTGATGCAGTAATATCAAGATTGGCTTTATTCAATGCGGCAGATAATTCACCCATCACCCAATTGGTGACAAGCTTAGCTTGTGCTTTAGATTCAAAAACGACAGTTTCAAAATAACTAGCTAAAGCACGCGTGCTTGCCAACACATCAGCGTCATAAGCGCTTAAACCATATTGATTCATAAAACGCTGGCGTTTTTGTTGCGGCAACTCCGGCAGGTCATTGCGTACGGCTTCAATCATGTCCTCGGTAATCACTAGCGGCAACAAATCGGGGTCTGGAAAATAGCGGTAATCATTCGCTTCTTCTTTGCTGCGCATAGAACGTGTTTCATTCTTGTTAGGATCATACAAGCGCGTCTCTTGCACCACTTTGCCGCCGCCTTCAATTAAAG
>Ga0206979_1074_pt1 | contig 16157 bp, 15 predicted proteins | sample Alteio_BWMinCont_19_FD_153463 | JGI IMG/M metagenome (GOLD analysis project Ga0206979, IMG submission 153463) | Enriched cells from forest soil in Barre Woods Harvard Forest LTER site, Petersham, Massachusetts, United States -... | ecosystem: Environmental > Terrestrial > Soil > Temperate forest >... | reverse complement strand
CTTAGAGGGTATTTTAAGAACAGACCTGCCGATAAATAGGAATAACCGATTTATCATGTCGATCCCGAGCGCTCAGGTGAGAATTCGAAGGCTCAGCGTAGCTAAATCTATTCCTTTGCAAACAGGTAGAATCCGGAAGTAGGGTAGTAAGCCATTAAACGGAGTTTGATATTGGGCAAATCCCGGATATTATCCTTCATCAGGTAATAATAGTCATGTATACCTCCCACACCATCACGGTTTAATTCCTCGAGCCAATCATAATGTTTTACTTCTCTGTAATAGTTAAGTGCGGGTTCAGCCATCCAAAAAATGCCGATTGATATTTTTTGCCTGTTGTGGAAATGAATAACGTAATCATTTTTAATGGCTGTAATGGCTTCGCGTTCAGAAGCATCATAGTCCCATTCTTCGGTTTTTACAGTATTATGGTTCAGGTAGAAATGATAAACAAAAAACCCTGCAATCATACATACACACATAACTGCCGGATAGAGGCCCGCTCTGTAGCCAGAGATAAAATCAAACAAGGAAATTAAATACATAAGAAAGAGAGGCACAAGGAATAGGGCAAACCTGGTCATAAGAAAGTGGGTCCCAGCGAAGTAGTGCAAGATGGCAGCAATGAGGCACGGAATTGATAAAAGGCAAAGAGCGTAAATAAGAGATTTTGTCTTTGAACTTAATTTTTCGTTAAAAAGGCCAAATGTAGTAAGTGCAAATCCAATAAAGGCAAATACTATAATCAATATTTTTATCGTCTGCAATGTATTATTCCAAACGTGGGAATAAAGTTCATACATGATTAATGAATTTACAGTATCTCCCCAAAAAGTACTACCGCCAACAAATAGCTGGCCACTTGCCAAAAGCTTACTCACAGGCGCGTACATCAATGGGAAAGCCATATAACTGATGCAATTAAAGGGATGTTCATTTTGAACCAGCCTCTAAATTTTGAGATCATATTTTGCTTTTTATTGGCAAGGTCAAATAGAAATACCAGGTTAAAAGCACAGTACAAACCCAGCATAAAATATATGAGCGCGAAATTGCTCATTATAGCAAATATTCCGGCAAGCAATGACCAGATCGCAAAGGATATTTTGGACTTTGAGGCATAACGGAAGAAACAATAAATACTGATAGTCATAAAGCCTATGGCAAGCCCGTAACCCCTTGCAAGAGAGAAAAATTCAAGTAGATAGGGATTGCAATTTAAAATGATAAAACCCGCTGCGAAAAGTAATTTATTTTCAAATTTCCAGAGCCATAAAGCCGTAAAAATCATATAAATGATATGAGCAAGGAGATTTGGATACCGAAGCGAAAGTTCTGACGGTCCAAAAATATGATAGCACAAATCCATAAGCAAGGTATTGAGGATATGGTTATTGGCCGTCGGCAGCTTCATTGTGATAATATCAACAAAAGAGGCATTTGAAAAAATATACAGGTTAAAACTCAGGCTTTCGTCATGGGTAAATGACAGATGCGCTGCTCTGTAGGAAGTATATCCAAACAGAGCAAGTCCGGTTATTATCACTGTAACCAGGTATAAGACGTTTGTCGTTTTTCTGTTAAGGATTGATGATTCCATATTAATTGGATTTTAAACCTCGCAGGTTTTCAAAACCTGCGAGGTTTTTAAAATTATTCAATTTCGAATTCTTTTATATCTTTTAAATCATTAAACTTATCTGCATGATATTTCTCAAACATTTCCCTCCCACCAAACCAATCTAAGACCTCATCCCTCATCAGGTTTGTTTTACCAAAAGACAATATACTATCGTAGGAGGTGTGCGGATATGTCCTGAAATCGTCCACAAATCCATGGGTTTGTGGATTGGCATGGATGTAATATATCAATTGAGTAAAATATGCATCATTGATAATAGGTTTCCTTTTAAATCGCTCCTCAAAAAGTTTACCTGTCCTATTGTATTTATTATTGAATCCTTTTGCATACGCATTGAAAAAGTTCGAAAAATGCTGTTCTGCTTTACCTAAACCTCGCAGGTTTTCAAAACCTGCGAGGTTTTTAGAATATGCTAGGTTTTTTATTCTCACCATCGCATGAAAATGATTATTCAATAGGCTGTATACAAATGTATCGGCTATTGGAGTTATATGCTTCTTCCATAATTGAAAAAAGTATATATAGTTCGCTTTTTCTCTGAAAATGGTTTCTTTGTTGTTTCCCCGATTATAAATGTGATAAATCAAGCCTGGTTCTAAAGGGATGGTTTTTATCATAAATTGTAATTGTATATCTTAAACCTTCTCTTAAACCTCGCAGGTTTTTAAAACCTGCGAGGTTTTTGGCGGAATATTAAAACTCAAAGCAAATTAGCAGTATATAATGGATTAACAATTAAAACTGCCGATACGGATTATTGGGGGATATTGGGGTAGGTATAATTAATGCGGGATATTTGTTATAGATTAGCATTTCTATTCTGATATATGTCCCCCGAAAAATCAAAAATATCCATATTCCCTTTACTTAGTGTCAATTTTATTGGGACACTGGGCTTTAGCATTATGCTGCCTTTTTTGGTGTATCTTGTGAGGGAGTTTAAGGGCAATGCATTTCTATATGGCGCATTGGGCGCAAGTTATTCACTTTGCCAGATGATTGGGGCACCTATACTTGGCAGGATGTCAGATTATTATGGCAGGAAACGTATTTTGTTTATTTGTGAAGCGGGCACTTTCATATCATGGGTCATTTTTTTTGGCGCACTATATCTTCCGGTTAACACAGTCTTTTCATTTCACTCAGGTTTACTGGGGGACATGGTTTTTACACTTCCACTTCTCATCGTTTTTCTGGCAAGATCAGTTGATGGAATTACGGCAGGCGATATTTCTGTTGCAAATGCCTATTTATCAGATATATCTGACGAAAAAGAACTGAACAGGAATTATGGACGAATGTCTGCATCGGCCAATATCGGGTTTATTGTCGGACCATTGCTGGCCGGGGTGCTGGGTGCCACAGCCATGGGTTTAAAACTTCCGATCATTGCTACGGCAGCTATTACATTATTTTCACTGTTTCTAATTGTTTTTGGTTTGCCTGAGTCAACCGTTGGAGCCCATAAGTTTAAGCTACCTGCGCGTCAAGATACAAATTCGGAAATTGAAAAGCCAAAAGAAGCTCACCCCGGATTTCGTTTCCTGATAAAGCAGCCAAATATTGCGATGATGTTGGTATTGTATTTCCTGATCTACCTGGGTTTTAATTTTTTCTATATTTCCTTTCCACTCTACGCGAGTGATGGATTAAAATGGAATGTTACACAACTTGGCATCTTCTTCGCTGTCCTTAGTGGTCTTATGGTAGTTGTGCAAGGCCCGATTCTAAACGCACTATCAAAAAAAATATCAAACGAGGTTTTGACAATTGTCGGCGGCTTTTTGTTGACATTCAATTTTGTGCTTATGATGAGCCATAACAATATTGTTTTATATGGTGGTGCTATTCTATTCGCTTTTGGTAACGGATTAATGTGGCCTTCGTTTTTGGCCATTCTTTCGCGTGTGGCAGGCCATAAATACCAGGGGGCAATCCAGGGTTTGGCAGGTAGTGCTGGCAGTATCGCCAGTATTTTTGGTCTTTTGATAGGAGGGGTGTTGTATCATACCTATCATGAAAAGACATTCCTGATTGCTGCAGCTATTATTTTTGGTGTATTCCTTTATTCTTTCAGACTATTGAGACTTAGGAATCAGGAGACAGGGGTTAGGAATCAGGGATTAGAAATTGGAAACAAATAGTAATTGATCATTGATAATTGATCATTGATGTTTGCATTTTGTTTTGAAGAAAATTTAATTAGTTTTGCTCAATAAAAATAGCCGAGGGAATATGTTTGGGGGGAAGAATGCTAATATCTCTTTTTTTGGGAGATTTATTGAATTATGAACAAAATCAAAATTCTTATTGTTGAAAACGAGCCGCTTATAGCGTTGGACGTGAAAATGAGCCTTGAGAAATTAGGTTATGATGTTATCGCTTCGGTAGCCTCATACCAGGACGCCCTGGCAAAAGCTTATGAATTGAAGCCCGATCTGGCGCTCATGGATATCAACCTGGATGGCAATAAAGATGGGATAGAAGCCGCAAAGGCTTTGAAGGCGCACTACAATATCCCCGTAGTGTTTCTAACCTCTTTAAGGGAATTTGAAACGATCCATCGCGCTAAAGAATCGGATCCCTTTGGATATATCATCAAGCCTTTTAAAACCGATGATCTGCATTCTTCCATTGAAATCGCTTTATATAACCATAACAAAACAACAAATCTTCAGGGGAACTTAGATAAGTTCACCACCGCCATGGGGCTATTGGAAATGCCTGTTGTTATCCTTAATGAAAACGGCATGATCGATTATCTGAATGGCCAGGTGGAGCAGATGACAGGCTGGAGGAAGGATAATAAAAAAGGCGCTTCAATAAATCAGTTGCTTACAATCAATAACCTGCCGGGATGGATTGTCATAGAAAAATGGAGCCAGTTTAATGAAAGCAGTCATCTTGATTTTGATACGGATTCGTTTTTACTGCCAAGAACTGGAAAGCCTATTCCAATTAAAGGTCAGGTGGTTTTTTTCCACACCCCTGAAACCGGTGTTTCCGGTTATTTTATAACCCTGGTTCCGGAAAATGCGGCAAAAGCAGTTCAATCTTTAGATCCTGGTTTACCTGAAATTGAAATTTCAGGACAGGTGGTAGATGACTATTTCTTTTTAAAGGATAAATCCAGTTTATACAGAATTCATATTGACCAGATCAATTACATCGAAGCCCTCGGAAATTATGTAAAAGTTAACACCGGCAAAAAAACGTACACGGCACTCATGCCTTTAAAGGAGATTGAACAAATGTTGCCTCCACATAAGTTTTTCAGGATACATAGGTCGTATATAGTCGCTGTGGATAAGATAACAGCTATCCATGCCTCTGAACTTCAGGTTGCAGATTCGACATTACCCATAGGTAAAACCTTTAAGGATGAACTGCTAAAAAAGATCCAGGTGATTTAATAAACCTGGTGATTAGAATTAATGCCCTGTAATAGAATCTTTTAGCGTCAATATCTTTTCATCAATAAGCTTCATGGACTTGTCGACAGTATCCTGCAGCGATTTGGTTAACATTTTAAGTTCCTCAGAATCAATATTATAGCTATCCATTTCAAGAATGTTTAGATAACTCTGCAAAGTGGAGAACGGGTTCCGAAGGCTATGGGCAAGATCACCTAAAACTTTGACAGCCTCATTTTTCCATTCCGGGTTATCTACTTTGTTTTTAGGTAATTCTTCCATTTTTAAATATCTATTTTAGCGTATCGGGCATTTTGTTCTATAAAATCTCTGCGTGGTGGCACGTCATCACCCATCAGCATTGAGAAAACATGGTCTGCTTCAGCCGCACTATCAATAGTCACCTGTTTTAATGTCCTGAATTCAGGGTTCATGGTTGTAGACCATAACTGTTCAGCATTCATTTCACCAAGACCTTTGTACCGCTGGATACCTATTGTGCTTTCTTTTGAAGGATCTCCTCCTGTTAGTTGAGTAATTGCGGCAATACGAGCTTCTTCATCAAAGGCGTACATTTCTTCTTTTCCCTTTTTTACGAGATATAAAGGAGGCTGAGCAATATATACATAGCCGTTTTCAAGCAGGGCTTTCATGTAGCGGTAGAATAAAGTCAATATCAATGTCCTGATGTGAGACCCGTCAACATCCGCATCCGTCATGATAATCACTTTGTGATACCTGAGTTTATCCAGATTCAGCATCTTATCATCTTCGGCTGTTCCAATGCTTACACCCAGGGCCGTAAACATGTTTTTAATTTCCTCATTGTCATATATCTTATGCTCAAGAGCTTTTTCCACATTCAGGATTTTACCTCTGAGAGGTAGAATTGCCTGGAATTTCCGATCCCTGCCTTGTTTAGCAGTTCCACCTGCAGAATCACCTTCTACAAGATATAATTCGCATTCTGAAGGATCGTTTGATGAGCAGTCGGCCAACTTGCCGGGAAGTCCGTTTGAACTCATTACGCCTTTTCGCTGCACCATTTCGCGCGCTTTACGTGCTGCATGGCGGGCGGTAGCAGAAAGGATTACTTTATTCATGATGATTTTTGCATCACGAGGATGTTCTTCCAGGTAATGCGAAAGACATTCGCCGACAATGGTATCTACGGCTCCTGAAACTTCAGAGTTACCCAGTTTGGTTTTGGTTTGTCCCTCAAATTGGGGTTCCATCACTTTTACAGAAATGATGGCCGTTAATCCTTCTCTGAAATCATCGCCGCTTATTTCAAACTTCACATTTTTCAAAAAGCCTTCTTTTTCAGCATATCCTTTTAACACCCTTGTTATAGCACGCCTGAAACCAGCTACGTGTGTACCGCCTTCAATCGTATTGATATTATTCACATATGAATGAACATTCTCTGCATAAGTATCTGTGTATTGAAATGCCACGTCAACCGGAATGCCGTATTTTTCGCTTTCAAATGCTATAGGCTCAGAAATGAGTGATTGTCTGCTATTGTCAAGATAGGCTACAAATTCTCTAAGCCCGCCTTGGGAGAAAAATGTTTCTGTCCTGGATTGACCGCTGTCATCTTTTTCACGGTCATCGGTAATCGTCAACCTGACACCTTTGTTCAGGAACGCCAGTTCCCTCAATCTTGATGAGAGGGTATCAAATTTGTAAACTGTTGTAGTGAAAATCGTATCATCCGGCTTGAAGGTGATGATCGTACCACTATCATTTGCCTGCCCGATCTCTTTTACAGGATAAAGTGGCTTTCCTTCTGAATATTCCTGCTGATAAATCTTGCCGTCCCTATGGATTTCAGCAACTAACAGTGACGACAATGCATTTACGCAAGAGACACCAACACCGTGAAGCCCTCCGGAAACTTTGTAAGAATCTTTGTCAAATTTACCACCGGCATGCAGTACGGTCATGACGACTTCAAGGGCCGATTTTTGTTCTTTGGCGTGGAAATCAACGGGAATACCGCGTCCATTATCAATTACCTTAACGGAATTGTCTTCTAATATAAAGACCTGTATGTTGTTACAAAAACCGCCAAGTGCTTCGTCAATACAATTGTCCACCACTTCATATACCAAATGGTGCAGACCTCTGGCGCCTATATCGCCTATGTACATCGCTGGTCTTTTTCTTACCGCTTCAAGCCCTTCCAGTACCTGGATATTATCGGCTGTATAATTAGCGGCAGACTCTTGATTATCAATATTTTCCAATTTTTCTTCCATTTTTTTATTATTGTGCGAAGATAAACAATAGGATAATACTAACCTAACAAAAAAGTTTGATTTTTTACCGTTTTTACGAGAAAATTCTGCCTACGAATTATAATGGCAAAACATCTGCTTTTTCGAAGTGACTTTTACGGATTTCATAGGGCGAAAAAGACCTTGTGCAACTCTAAAACCTGGGGCATTAATAATTGTCTTTCGGTGTTTTGAATTACAAAATCTGCCATTTCGATTTTCTTTTCTTCGGGCCATTGCCTGGCTTCCCTTGCCCTTACTTGTTCTTCTGTAATTTGGCTGCGCTTGAGAACTCTTTCCAGCCTAATTTCAAATGGCGCAGCTACCGTTATGATTTTATCAAGTTCCTTATAAGATCCTGTTTCAAAAAGAAGTGCAGCTTCTTTTATAACATAGGGTGACTTTTTTGAGGCAGCCCAGGTATTGAAATCTTCAAATACCGCCGGATGTATAATTTTTTCTAGAGTATCCAGTTTCGCTGAATCGTTAAAAACAATTTCGGCAAGCAAAGCGCGGTCTATAATTTGTCCCGGGCCACGGATGCTTTCGCCAAAAGCAGACAAAACCTGTGACTTTACTTTGTCATTGTTTTGTAAGAGGTAATTTCCACGGTTATCGGCATAATAAACCGGTATTCCGAGTGTTTCAAATATCTGGCAGACAGTTGTTTTACCGCTGCCGATACTTCCGGTTACGCCTATGTTTAACATTGAAATGAAATATCGAAAGTTTGGCTAACTGACATCAACTGGCTCAAAGATAGTTTTAGCTTTTCAAAATAAATTATTTCCTGATAATAAAATTTACATAATCAGGAATAAGCCGGATGTTGTAGGTGTATTTGGGTTGTGTTATTAATTGTATTTTAAGTGGTTCTCGGTTTGAAGTATCTATCTGGCTTCCATCAACTATAGCCTGGAATTGTGTTGAATCTATTTGAGGGAACTTGTTCACCGGGGCCTGGTATATAATAGAAATGGAGCCCGGAATCAGCTTTAGCGTATCATGGACAGACTTGTTAATCGCCTGTATTGGTATTGTAATTTTCTTTTCTGCAAGCTGGTAAACAGGGACATTAACAGCAATTTTATCCGGACTATAGATAAGATTTTTTGGCTCAGGATCTTTAAGTTTAACCACATTATTAGTTACCTTATCCAGGTTTTTAAGAATATCAGGTTCGGTATCTACATGATCGATGGTTTTTACGATGGAAGCTGGCCCGCTAACAATAATGCTATCAGGAGTATATAAAATTTCACCCCCTAAACCAAATTGATCTTTATAGGAAATATCCTGTACCAGCCGCACCGGCACTTTTTTAGTGCCTTTGACATCCTTAATAAGAGAAATCGACTCCGGAAATACTTCTCCAACAGTGATCCGCTGTGGCATAAGTTGCTCAAATTTATCCTGTAGGGTTCGGGTAATGAGTACATCGGATTTGGCATAGTCGTTCAGATCAATTGTTATTGATTCTGCTTTACGACGGAAATAATTGCTCATCAGGTCCCAGCCCTTTGCGGTAGTAACCACCTTAAACTCCTCTGGCAAAGGCTTTAAAAAAACCTTCTCTTTTGGGTAGTTTGTGTATTTTGCGTTTACAGTTAAACTGCTGGTATATGGCTCATTAAGAGCCGTAAAAACCCATAAGACAGATGCCACGGCAAAACACCAGACAAAGGTTCCCCATTCGCTACGCAAAGTTCTCCCTGATGATCTGGCCGATTTATCCGGCATATGGTTTTATTTCTTTACAGGAGTTTCGTCTGGGCTCTGAACTGCTTTTGTCAGGTCCATTGAAATAGAAGATTTCTCAAATTCCATTTTGAGTCCGTTGCCCACTTCAATCACAAAAGTTTTGTCTTTTATTTCTGCAATCTTACCATGCAGTCCACCAATAGTTACCACCTTCATTCCTTTTTCGATCTTATCTTTGAAGTTCTGTTGGTCTTTGGTTTTTTTCTGTTGTGGCCTGATCATGAAAAAGTACATCACAACCAGGATAAGTGGAAATGCAATGGCCATTGGGTTGCTAAAAAATCCTCCTGTAGGAGCCGCCTGGGCTAAAACTGTTTCGAATAATAGTGTCATTGTTTATTTTTTTTGTTGTTCTTTAATGTTTGCTTTAATCTGGACCTTGGTTGTATTTGGGTTGGCATTGGAAACTATTGTCACCACTTTTGTTACAATGCCGCTTTTTCCATTGCTGTCGAACTTTACTTTAATATCACCTTTATCACCAGGTTTGATAATGTCTTTTGGCCACTCTGGTACTGTACAGCTGCATTGTGCATGTGCGTCTGTAATTAACAGATCGCCATTACCCGTATTGGTAAAATCAAAAGTGTAAGTAACAACATCACCTTCATTTATATCACCGAAATCATGTTCGGATTCGCTAAAAGTAATTTTCGGGGCTTTGCCGTTTTGAACAATATCGGTAGATAATCCACTTCGGCCGTTGTTACACCCGCCTGAAAAGAGGAATGTGCAAAGGATGATAAATACTAAGGTATAATTGTATATTTTACTCAGAATACGTTTAATTTTCAGGCTTTTGTCCATATTAATTTGATATTGTAATTAAAAAATTAACTGTTCATTTTGTAAGTGCCTTTCCTTCTTTGTTCAGGTCTTTTAAGATCGCATCTAATACGCCATTTACAAATTTCTTGCTTTGGGGCGTGCTATATGTTTTCGCCAGCTCAATATATTCATTGATCGAAACCTTTGGAGGAATCGTCGGAAAATATATAAACTCGCAAACTGCCATTTTAATAATGATCATATCAATCATGGCTACCTGGTGCTGCTCCCAGTGTTCGGTCTTGGCGCGAATGATTTTTTCCAGGCTCTCATCCTCAGCAATTGTCTTTTTTATAAGCTCCTGTGCAAATATATAATTCTCGTCTTCTCGATGACTTTGTGGCATGAGCGAAATTTTTTCTTCGCTTGCCAAGGCTATGGTCTGTAGTGTTTTGCCTGCCATTTGCTTTGCGATTTTTCTGTCATCAAGCCAATTATAATATTCTTCTTCAAGGTGCTGTTGCACTACAGGAAAGTTAGTCGTATAATGCCTTAAGATAAAAGTCAACAACTCATAATTCACTCCGGCATTATCTTCAGGTGCTATCAGATAGTCCTTATAGGCTTCCTGGTTTTTAAGGTCTAAAAATATCTTGCGAAGAATGTCAGAATCACCATTCCAGGATATCTTATTATCTTTAAGTGCTTTCTCAAATTCCTGGCTGTTTTGCAATGCTTTCAACACTGGGTTATTCAGAAATTTAAGACTGCTTTTAACATCCCTGTCGTTCTGGATATAGCGGCTTTTTATTTCTTCATCATAATGAATCATAAAATCACCCAGTTCTTTGAGCATTAGTAGCAAGTAAAGATAAAGCTCGTAAAGCTTATCTATATTCTTGTCTAATACTTTTAAAACCTTGGATGCGCTTAAGTTATCTTCCCTGTCATTATAATAGACATACAGGGCCTGCATAACCTTTATTCGAATATGCCTTCTGTTTAGCATTTATATTTTGTCAACGGAATTTAATCAATAGTTGAGGTGGATTTTACCTATAGATGCAATACGGCCTTCAGCCATTTTATTGGCTGCGAGATAGGTCGGTATCTGCTCTTTTTTGGATTTGGATATGATTTCTGTAGTTACATCATATATTTTTTCTGCGTGGGCCAAAGCAATTTCGCGTTTGTATCCGATGAGCTCTGTGTATACATTAATAAGACCACCTGCATTAATAAGAAAATCAGGGGCGTATAGGATCCCTTTTTCAAGAAGCATTTGGCCATGTTCTTTTTCACTTGCCAATTGATTGTTGGCCGCTCCGGCAACAATAGAACAACTCATTCTTGAAATGTTTTCAGTGTTCAATGAAGCTCCCAAAGCACATGGGGCATAAATGTCCATTTCCTGGCTGAAAATTTCGGTGAGTGGAATTACCTGGCAATTATGTTCTTTTGCCACAGCAATAAGGGCATCTTCATTTACATCAGCAATCATGACCTTTGCGCCTTCTTTGGTAAGTCTTTCTACAAGGCTGCTTCCGACTTTGCCGATACCTTCAACAACCACTTTTTTGCCATTCAATGAATCAGTACCAAAAACTTCTTTCGCGCATGCTTTCATTCCCAGGTAAACACCATAGGCTGTAACAGGAGAAGGATCACCGCCACCTCCAACGATTTCAGGAAGGCCGGTAACATGATCGGTCTCCATTTTGATATATTCCATATCGCGGGTAGTGGTACCTATATCCTCGGCAGTAATATATTTACCACCCAGGTTTTCAATAAATCGCCCAAAACGACGCATGAAGGCTTCGTTTTTGATCTTGGCCGGGTCGCCAATGATCACAGCTTTAGCACCGCCAAGGTTGATGCCAGATATGGCTGCCTTGTAGGTCATACCTCTTGACAACCTCAAAACATCCGTGATGGCATCTTGCTCATTCTTATAATTATACATCCTTGTACCGCCCAGACCAGGGCCTAATGTGGTATTGTGAATGGCAATAATTGCTTTTAAACCTGTACTTTTGTCCTGGCAAAAAACAATTTGCTCATAATCATGCTCCGATAGCTGGTGAAACAATACGGGAGACGCTACAGTTTGTATTTCATTGACAGTATTCATATCCTGGAGTTGTGTTTTGAGAAGAATTTGACTGCAAAATTAAAACATTTTTATTTCAATCGGGCTGATGAGCACATTTAAGAATCTTACATCTCTCAAAGCATTAAATAAGTACCTGAAAAGATACAGGTCATTACTTATATGGGGAATCGTATTTGTTATTGTATCCAACTTTTTCGCTGTTATTTCAGCCAGGGTAGTGGGGCATGCATTTGACGATATTATTAAGAGCCTGAAAGCCCATCAATATATCGGAGGGATCATTTTTAACAATGCCATGCTCATTATCGGGGCAGCTATTCTTACGGGTTTATTTATGTTTTTTATGAGGCAAACGATCATTGTCATGTCCCGGAAAATAGAATATGACATGAAAAATGATATCTACGATCATTTTCAACAGCTATCCCTGGGCTATTACCGTCGCCACAATACGGGTGACCTCATGGCTCGTGTCAGTGAAGATGTAAGTCGGGTAAGAATGTATATCGGACCAGCGATCATGTATGGTATCAACCTTTCATCACGGATTATTCTTTCCGTAGTGATCATGGTTTCGGTAAACCCTAAGCTTACTTTTTTTGCTTTGTTGCCATTTCCGTTATTAGCGGTTTCTATTTATCTGGTTAATAATATAACGTATAACAGGGGGATGGGCATTCAAAGGCAACTTTCAACCCTTACCACTTTTGTGCAGGAAGTATTTTCAGGAATTAGGGTTGTTAAATCTTTTGCCTCCGAAAAGAGTATTGAAGAACATTTTGAAAAAGAAGTCGATGTTTACAGGAAAAAATCACTTGGATTGGTTCAGGTAGATGCTTTTTTCTTCCCGGCTATTATCTTTTTAATAGGACTGAGTACTATTATTACACTATATGTTGGAGGTCGGGAGGCACTGGCAGGGCAGATAACGCCAGGTGTGATCCCTGAATTTTTTATGTATGTCTATCAGCTTGGCTGGCCTGTAGCTTCGCTGGGTTTTACAACCTCTCTTATTCAAAGGGCGGCAGCATCTCAGCAGCGTATTAATGAATTGATGGATGCCCAGCCTGAAATTGTATCTGAAAACGGGAAGCAAATTGATCTGAAAGGCGATATTGTTTTTCAAAACGTTTCTTTTACCTATCCGGATACGGGTGTGAAGGCCATTTCAAATGTAAATATTCATTTAAGAGCCGGAAAGTCTTTGGGAGTAATTGGCAGGACCGGTTCAGGTAAATCATCACTTGCTAATCTGTTATTGCGCTCATATGATACCAGTGAGGGCAATATTCTTATAGATGGTATAGATATCCGGAATATAGACCTGGGGCATTATCGCAAGCAACTTGGATATGTGCCACAGGATGATTTCCTGTTCTCTGAATCGATTGGCGACAATATCCTATTTGGGTATAACAAACCCGAAACCGAAGATAAAGAAAAGGCCGCGCACGAGCAGAATGAATTGATCATGAAAAGTGCGACCATAGCGGATGTATTTAAGGATATTGCAGGCTTCCCTGACGGTTTCAATACCATGATAGGTGAGAGGGGGATAACCCTTTCCGGCGGGCAAAAACAGCGTGTCAGCATATCCAGGGCCATTGTTAATGATCCTCAATTCCTGATATTGGACGATTGTTTTTCAGCGATAGATACCAATACCGAAGCCCAGATATTGCAAAATCTTTCTGATGTGATGCGGGGGAAAACTTCATTGATCATTAGCCATCGAGTATCCACTGTTAAAAATGCTTCGCATATCATTGTTCTTGATGGCGGCGAAATTGTGGAAGAAGGAAATCATGACCAGCTTATAGAACGCCATGGCTACTATTATACCTTATACCGCAAGCAACTCATGGAGAAAGAGATGTATGAAAGGCAAAAGGTGGTAGATTAATTACGAATTACGAATTACGAATTACGAATTACGAATTGCGAATTACGAATTACGAATTACGAATTACGAATTGCTTTGCGTACAAACAAATGCCCCACTTCAAAAAATGAACCTATAAAAGTTAAATATGGATGGTATAGCTTTGCATTTCACGTCCCCAAATTTTAAGAATGATAGATTTTACAAGTGTCAGGATTACAAATCTGGCAATACATGCCGTAGGAAATAAACTCAGGAATGAAGAGATCGGTTTCTCCAAAAAAGAGCAGGACCTGGAAGTTGAAAACCTGGAACCTGTATTGCTCAAATATCTTTTAAATCCATTTAAAGGAGAGGAGTTTTTTAATTTCTCACATCCGACAACCTTAACTCAAAACGAGATTTACTCGTATTGCATGGAGATTTTCGGAGATCAAGGCAGGTTTTTTGAAAACTCAAAATCGATTGCACGCCATTTGTATGAACAGTCAACCCACCCTAAAGTAAAAGCCGGTGAACTGTATGTAGTTCAGTTTGAGGATTGCAAAATTGATGGCAAATTAGTAACCGCCATTGGACTATTTAAATCTGAAAACAAGGAAACCTTTTTGAAGATCAATGCCAACAAGGATAACTATGACTTGGCAACTGAAGACGGAATCAATATTAATAAAATGGACAAAGGCTGTTTGATATTTAACGTAGATGAAGAAAATGGTTTCAAGGTAGCTGTGGTAGATGCGCAAGGTTCAAACGAAGCCCAATACTGGAGAAATGATTTCCTGGGATTAACGCCTTGTGAAGACGATTATCACCAGACAAAAAACTATTTATCCATGTGCCGTAATTTTGTTTCGGAGAAACTTGACGAAGATTTCAAAGTAGAAAAAGCCGACCAGATCAGGATATTAAATGACTCCATTGGTTACTTTAAAAACAATGAAAATTTTAATACGGAGGCCTTTGCCAGTGAAGTTATTATTGAACCAACCATGATCTCTGCCTTTAAAGATTATAAAAAAAGTTACCAGGCAGAGCGGGACATATCCATTGAAGATGAATTTGAAATATCTCCATCCGCAGTAAAAAAACAAACCCGTAACTATAAAAGCATCTTAAAACTGGACAAAAATTTCCATATCTACATTCACGGAGACCGCGAAATGATTGAAAAAGGTTTTGATAGCGCTTCGGGTTTGAATTATTATAAGGTGTATTTTAAGGAAGAGGAATAGGAATCAAATGCTTCCCATTAATTCAAAATAAGAGTTATATTTGAATTAACCCAGCACATATTACTATGAAAAACAAAGTTTCATTTTTGTTGCTTTCATTGACCTGCCAGTTATTTATTGCCTTTAATTCTTCTGCTTCAAATCCAATAAAAAACAGTCCTTCTGCGCGTGCAACAAACCTCATGCATCAATCCAAAGCCCTGTTTTTTGAAGAAAACAAAGGACAATTGATGGATGAAAAGTATGATCCGATTACTGATGTAAAGTATTACGGACATTCTAATGGGGTGAATGTTTATTTCAAACAAGGAATGATTTCTTTTGTTTTTACAAGGCTAGAAAAAGATGAAAATGCGGTTTCTGAAGCAACAGGTAATTGCGTAGAGACGCAATGCTTGCGGCTTAATTACGAGCAAGCAAACCATTCTCTTCGCCGAGACGCATTCAATGCGTCTCTACAAAAAAAAATCTCTACCTCCCAAATGGACCTTGTATTGATCAACTCTAATCCTTCTGCCAGAATCACCGCATCAGCGGAGCAAAAATATTATGAAAACTTCTATACAACAGGCAATGCGGATCATGGAATTACTAATGTGCATACCTATAAAATTGTCACCTATAAAAATATTTATCCCAAAATTGACATGATCTTTGAGGTGAAAGGAACTGGGATGGAATATTCTTTCGCTGTTCATTCAGGTGGAAAAGTGAGTGACATAAAATTAAGATGGGATGGCTCCAATAGAGTGAATAAAATGGCAAATGGGGGAATCAGACATAACAATTTTTTCGGCTATATTAAAGAAGGTGAGCCAAAGAGTTTTGTGGATGGGAAAAATGTGCAAAGCGGTTTTGTAAAAAAAGGGATTAACTATGGATTTGCGGTCCCAAACTATGATAAGACTAAAGAATTGATAATTGACCCTAGTTTGATTTGGGCAACGTATTTTGGGGATGTCTGGGGGAATGAATATGATGCTTATTTTAAACACCATTTAGGCGTTGATACCCTTGGTAATTTGTATTTTGCTGCAAATGTTATAGGTATTTCAGGA
>Ga0206979_1085_pt1 | contig 16446 bp, 13 predicted proteins | sample Alteio_BWMinCont_19_FD_153463 | JGI IMG/M metagenome (GOLD analysis project Ga0206979, IMG submission 153463) | Enriched cells from forest soil in Barre Woods Harvard Forest LTER site, Petersham, Massachusetts, United States -... | ecosystem: Environmental > Terrestrial > Soil > Temperate forest >... | reverse complement strand
AATTATTGGTTGTACACTGATAATGCCAAATTCTGTAATCACGCCGATGATCCCAATTCCATCGGATTTGAAGAAAATTCCGGAGTGGATACAAAAATCAAAGCCATTAAACGGATTAGCAAAGGGGAAGAATTGACCCTGGATTACCGGAAATTTATTTTCGATTTCCCGGATGGAACTTTGAATTTTGAGGTGGCATAGGTAGTTGAAAAAGCGAATAAAATCGTTACTTTCGCCTTCCCGTTAAATTAATAAATAGAAATACTGATGACTGATGAAGATTTGATCAAAGATGCATTTGAGGATAAAAGGTGGGCTGATATAAGGGCAGAATCATCCTGGCAGATCTTCAAGATCATGGGTGAGTTTGTGGAAGGATTTGACAAGCTGGATAAAATAGGCCCTTGTGTCACCATTTTCGGTTCGGCGAGAACCAAACCGGGCAACAAGTATTATGAGGTCGCAATTGATATTGCCCGGAAGCTGACCATGGAGGGCTATGGCATCATAACAGGCGGTGGGCCTGGTATTATGGAAGCGGCAAATAAAGGAGCACAGGAGACTGGCAATGGTAAATCCGTCGGCCTGAAAATTGATTTGCCTTTTGAGCAGCATCCCAATCAATTTATCGACAGGGATAAGTTGATCAGTTTCGATTATTTTTTCGTTCGAAAAGTAATGTTCATCAAATACGCACAAGGCTTTGTTGTTCTTCCCGGTGGATTTGGGACATTGGATGAACTATTTGAGTCATTGACACTTATACAAACCAAAAAAATTGGCGCGTTCCCAATCGTACTCATTGGCTTGGAGTATTGGAGCGGATTGTTCGACTGGATTAAGCATACCATGTTAGGCAAATATGAAAACATTGATGCAGAGGATTTATCACTTGTAAAATTAACAGACTCTGCTGACGAAGCAGTAGAACACATCAACAAGTTCTGCAGGAACCCCGATACCCAGGAATGATAAACCGGATTCGGCAATAATAGCAGTGGCCGCTCCAAAAGCCAATGCAACAAAAACGGGTGCCAGGGCATTGGGCAATATATGTCTGAAAATGATACGCATATTCCCGATACCTAATGCTCTGGCACTCTGTATATAATCGAGCATGCGAATGCGAATGAACTCTGCCCGGGTGAGCCTTGCAATTTGTGGTGCAAATAAAATTCCGATGACAATAATAACCAGCGCAAGACTTTTATTTACAAACAATGCCGAGAAAGTAATGATAAAAAGCAATGGCGGAATGGAATCAAAAATTTCAATCAGTTTTAAAATGATGATGTCCATTGGGACAAAAATTTTTGCGGAGAAGAACCTGATTTTTTTCAACATACGCCTGAGGTAAACAAATATTGAGACGAAAAAAACAGCGATGGCAAGACTTAAAATGAGCTGAAAAATTCCTATAAAAAAGTTACTTTCAAAAGCATCCTTTAAAACATCTGCCCTAACCATAAAACCATAAAAAATTCCAAAGAAAATTCCTGGTAAGACCATGATAAAAGCGCCACGACTTATTTTAATTCTATAGTCGCCAAAAAAACCTGAAATACCCCCTAAAATAATACCTAATATAGCCGCAATTGTCATAGAAAACAATCCTACTTTCAGCGCGATTCTGGTACCGTGAATAAGGCCGGAGGTTACGTCTTGCCCGATCCTATTAGTCCCAAGATGATGCCTCAGAATATAAGGAGACGGAACCATATTGCCTTTACTGTCTTTGTATTGTTGCGCGGTACCCGGAGCAATATAATCCATACCGGACCTGTCCGTTTCTGAGGCTGAATATGGAATAGGTGCCCATATCACAGACTCTAATGGCAGTTCTCGCCAGTCAGTAATATCATACTGTAATTTTTCATACTTATGGGAAGCTGTATTGAGGGTAGAATCGGTTTTTGTATTCCGGAAAAAGGTCTCAAAAGCCGGGAAAAAATTTCTGCCCCTGTATTTTGCATACAGGGGTTGCCGGTTGGCGATCAGGTCTGAGAACAACGATATAATTACCAGAAAAAAGCAGCCATACAATGAATACAAAGCAGGTTTATTTTTGCTGAATTGCATCCAGATATATCTGGTATATCGGTATTCGCCTTTATTCATTTTTTTGAAAAAGAAACTCTTGGATCGGTGATCGCATAAATTATATCAGAAACAAGATATCCTGTTAAACTCAACAATCCAATGATCATAAAAACGGCAACGATTACGGGATAGTCATAATTCAAAACGGCCTGGTAAATTTCCCTTCCCATGCCGGGAATTGAAAACAAAGTTTCAACTATAATGGAGCCTGTAACTGCCGCTGGAAACGCACTTGCAAATGCGGTAATGATGGGAGCAAGAGCGTTTCTGAAAACATGTTTCCATAAAACGCGCCCCTCTGATAATCCTTTTGCCCTTGCCGTTGTAATATACTCCTGACCAAATATTTCTAATGCACCAGCCCGCATTTGCCTGCTCAAAAAAGCGAAAGAACTATAAGTGTACGTAATCAATGGCAACACGAGATAAGGTGCCCAATGTTCTATCTTTACCCATATACTCCAGTTGCCGCTAAAGTTCACTGCATCCTGAACGCCCGATTCCGGGAACCATCCAAAAAACTGTGGGTTGGCAAAAAAAACGAGGAGCATGGAAGCCACGAAAAAATTAGGAAGCGAAAAGAGAATAAACAGGCCTACGGATGAAAATTTGTCGAAAAAGCGCCCCTTTTTTTCAGCGGCATACATACCTATAGGTATGCTTATTCCAAAGGCTAATAACGTCGATAAAAATGTCAACAAAAGCGTCCATGGCAGTTGGGATAAAATCTCATTTGCAATCGGTAACTGCGTGACAAAAGAAGTACCAAAATCTCCATGCATAATGATACCTGAAATCCACTTATGATATTGGTTTTCAGTTCCATAAAAATGAATCACCGGAATGTATTTTTTCCAGGCTTGACCATGTTCATCTGATTTATATAAAGAACTAACGCTAAAATAAAAAACCGGAAGATCAAGGCCTAATTCTTTGCGCTTTTGATCGATGATCTTTTGTCGATCCGCATGCTGTGTTTCTGCCAAACCGATAGACGCATTTACAAGTCGTTCAGCTGGATCTATTGGCGCTACGGTATTGATGATAAATGCAACAAGAGATATGACAAGAAGCGCAGGAATAAAAAGGAGGATTCGCTTGGCAATGTATTGAAGCATAGCTGTCAATTAGCACATTAACACATCAGCACATTTGCACATTATTTCAGCTTCAAATTGTTCAACATCACCCCCGGCCTTTCCACATACATTCCGGGATTCCCATATTTTTTGCTGATAATGACTTTCCTTTTAATGCCATAAATATATATGATCGGCTGTTGATCATAAACAATGGCCTGGAGTTTTTTCAATAGCGTAGCCCGTTTGTCATCATCAACTTGCCGGTTCGATTGTTCGATAAGGCTATCAGTACTTGCATTACCAAAGCCTGTAAAATTGCTGCCATGGTTTGTCCAGTTTTTTGTATCAAAAAGCTGACCCGGATCATCAGGATAGGCAGGACCCGAAAAAGCAGAAAGCACCATATCAAAATCGTGTGCCGCGACCTTTGTCTGCAGTTCCCCCTGATCAACCGGGTCTGGAACCACTTCTACACCTGCTTTGTACATAGCATCTTTTAAAAGTAAGGCATACTCTTTATTGGTAGGTGTGGCGGCATACATTAACTTAAACGAAAGCTGTACTTTTTTGCCATCAATAACTTTGTCTCTGATATTGTCACCATCGCTATCAACCCAGCCAGCCTCATCAAGTAGTTTTTTGGCCTTTTCAATATCCAAAGGAATAAGTTTCAGTGTATCATTATAGAATTTCTTAAATAATGGCTGGATAAAAGATACCTGCCTGGTTGCCAGTCCTTTAATGATTGTCAAATTCATTTCGTCAACGGGGGTAAGATAAGACATTGCCCAGCGTACTTTTCTATCCGTGAAAACAGGAGGATGATTTTTGCCTTCGGGCTTCATATTCATGAACAGCATATTGCAACTGATCTGGTCTGTAGTACCTGAATAATAATGGTCGTTAAAATCCTTGTTTTGTTTAAGTTTCAGGTAGCTATCGGTAAATAGGCTAACATCAACATCAAGAGTGTGGTTCAAAACTGCCAGGTATCGTGATTGATCGTCCGGAATGAACTTTATTATAATCTTAGAAGGGTATGCTCTGCTGTAAGCACTTGTATCATTTTCACCCCACCAGTTATTTTTGCGGGTCAGGGTTATTGATGTATTTACCACCCAATCAGTGACCGCATAGCCACCAAGTCCGCATAGTTTTTTAGGATCGTGGCCATTGGCTCCATCGTTAAAACCTTTCATCCAATCAGCAAGGCCTGCATATTTAGCACCATCAAACTTCGGATCATCCATATCCGGAATACTTACTTTGTCAAGTACACCCGAAGAATCCCAATGCTTTTTCTCAGTAAGATATAACTCATTGAATATAAACTTATTATTAAAATAAAGATCTTTGGCGATCATAGTAAATCGCTGTGGATTTGATGGATCTTTGACAATATCTTTTATATTATCGTAAGTAGATCTCACCAATGCATCATCTGCCAAGGGACATTTGGTCACCTTCGTGGTAAAAATTACATCTTCAACTGTTAGAGGACTACCATCATCCCATTTTACATCATCACGCAAGGTATATGTAAACGATTTTCCATCAGGAGAAACCTCTGCCAATGACTTAACCAGCAAAGGTATTTGTTGCATAGTCCTAAAATCAGTTCGCGTTAGTGTCTTTTGCGTATAGTCAAAAACAAGTACACGCGCGGATGATGGAATACCACAAATCGGGTTCAGGGTAGTTGGTTGTGAAAGCCATGATATGACTATGACATTGTCTTTATCATTACGAATGCTATTTCTACAGCCATTAATGGTAGCTAGGATACAAATAACAGCCACGATACCGAAGACACGATTAGCGCTGATTCCTGATTTTTTCATGTGTACAAAGGTTTGATTCAAAATTAGAAAGAATTTGCATATTTCACACAGAAATAGAAAAGCATGCGGTTTAGGGCATTGAATTTCCACCTTCGATAAGATTTTTCATGGTGTTTATACCTTATAACAGGAATTTGGGATACCTTTGCCATTCCAAAAACGGAGAGGTGCCTGAGTGGCCGAAAGGGCCGGTTTGCTAAACCGTTGTACGTGTTAAAGCGTACCGAGGGTTCGAATCCCTCCCTCTCCGCAGCAGAAAACAGAATGCCCAGAAAGGGCATTTTTTGTTTTGAACCATGCAAACTTGTTTCCAATGGTGGAAAATAAAAAATGACCGGCACGATAGTGCGGCATTCTGTTTTCGGCTGCCGGATCACCCCTTCTGGGATCATGAAATAATCCCTCCCTCTCCGCCGTCGCCCGCCGTAGCCAAAACGAAGTTTTGAGCGTAGGCGGGCCGCCTGAGCTTCTTCCATCTTCAGTGTTGCGGGCTTTGGCGGACGGGTCCGCTTTAAAAATTAATTCACTTTTGTACTTTTGAAGAATGTGGTATTATGTCTACATCCTCAAATGCAAAAACAGCAAACTATATTATGGATGCACTGTAAATTTCAAAGAGCGTTTTGCTCGCCATCAAAAAGGTTACGTCCCTTCAACAAAAAATATTAGACCCTTAGAATTGGTTTGCTGTATGGCATTTGCAAACCGTTACAAGGCTTATACTTTTGAAAAATATTTAAAAAGCGGTTCCGGAAGAGCATTTGTTAAAAAGCACTTTTTGTAAATCACATCTGGGCTGTAGGATCAACCCTTTGGGGATCATGAAATAATCCCTCGTTCTTCGTCTTTCTCTCTCCCCTACAACCCATTCTTCTCCAGCCATTTCCACATTATATCCAGAGCTTCAGGGGCAAAGGTTTCTTCGAGCTCTGCATATTCCTGAACGGTGCATTTTTTACAATGTTGAAACAAATGGTTAAGCCCGGGCAGTTCCTTGGTTTCATAAGAAGGTGATTTGCTCTTTTTCAGTGCCTTATCAATTGCAGCAAGATTTAAAGCCGCATTTACCTGCAGATCTTTGCTTCCGTCAAGTGCCAGTACTTTACAAGTGAACTTCTCTATAAGAGGTTTGGGGTCAGATTTAATAAAATAAGTTATCCAGGGAGATGAAAAATCCTGCATGAATAAATTGATCAGTTTCGTATCCCCGCTTGCATCCGGACTGATTTTCAAAGCATTCAGGGTTTTTACAGATTGACCGGATTTCCAATTTGTAAAATCTGAAGTGATTTTTTTTCGGATGATGGATGTGTCATTACCACTTGTGAAATCTTCTAACAACTGCTTAAAAATTACACAGTATTCTTTAACCGCATCCGCTGGTACACTATCAGATTTCATAATGTCTTCCGTCTGTTTCAATAATATTTCAGATCCTTTCACACCCGGCCCGGCAAGCATAATTACAAAATCAATATCCGGATTCCGTGCGGCTACAATCGAGGCTATTAATCCGCCTTCACTATGTCCTATCATTCCTAATTTTTTCTTATCCACCTCCTTACGGTTCTTTAGGTATGTGAGACCTGTCTCAACATCATTCGCAAAATCTGCACTCGTTGCGTTTAGTACATCCCCTGTTGATTTGCCAATGCCCCTGTCATCGACCCGCAGCACAGCTATTCCTTTTTTGGCGAGATAATCTGCAATCACCGCAAAAGATTTATGTCCGAAAATAGTTTCGTCACGATCCTGCTGGCCGCTGCCCGTGATCATAATAGCCGTAGGAAAAGGCCCTTTTCCTTTAGGGTATGTAAATGTTGCTCCAAAATGTACTGATTTGTCCGCATTATTATATTCAACATCCTCACTATTATAGGTATATGGCGGCTTTGGCGTTTGTGGTCGGTTGGGGTTTTTCGATAATTCTTTTACTTTTATTAATGTTATAGGGAAAATCTTCCCTCCCTGGTTCCAATTGCCAACAATGCTGGTATCAGTTGTCAGCATCCCACTCAGCCCAATGGCCATCTTTACCTGGACCCTAAGGCTGTCGCTATTCAAAACCACCTGCTCACATGGAATATCTTTCACACCTTGATCAGGACTATCCATAGTTCCTGTATATATGTCATCTTTTTGCTTTTCGAAGTGAAAATCCAGTCGTAGGGAAAGTGTATTTACATTCAATTTGCCCTCCCATATACCTGTAATATTTCTTGCAGAGATACTTTTCTGAAGGGGAATAATTTTCGAAATGGCAGCGCCTCTTTTCAATGTCATTGGCACCTTCATTGCGCCCTGCTGCCAGTTTCCAATCAGGGTGGAATCACTTGTCAATAATCCACTAAAACCGCCATGAATTTTATTAATCACCAACGCCAAACTATCGCCTTTCAGCCCCACTTTATCAAAGACAATACCACTTGCGCCTTGATCGGGACTATCCATGCTTCCTGTGTATTCGCCGTCTTTTTGTTGGTCAAAGTGAAAAACAAGCCTGATAGAAGCTGCTCCAATGCTTAATTTACCTTCCCACACGCCTGCAAGCCTTTTTTGGGCCTGGACGTTGGTAATGCAAACGGATAAAAATAACAGGACAATAAGCTTTTTCATGGATAAGATATTTATATAAGATTGCAAATATGAGAACTTTTTTTAAATAAAATTTAGTTTAACTTGAATAATATTAAAATAATTTATAACTTTGTGTAATCTATTATAGGATATGTTGAACAAATTACCTCATTTATGCCCTTCGTGCTCCTCACCCCTAAACGTGAAGAGCCTATCATGCGGTAATTGCCAAACAGAGGTAACCGGAGCATTTGAGCTTCCTCCCCTGGCAAGACTTGAGACTGCAGACAGAGATTTTATTGTCGATTTTGTAAAAAGCAGCGGAAGTCTTAAACTGATGGCCGAGAAAATGAGACTCAGCTACCCTACTGTCCGAAATATGCTGGATGATATTATATCTAGACTTAACGAATTAGAAAATCCCAGCCAGAACGGATCTTCCGGGCTGGATTCAAAAAAATCCAAATGAAAACATGGCTATTCAACCCCTTTAAATTTATTGCCGGCACCAGAGCATTGTTGCTCGGTCTTGGCATCATGCTTATTACAGCAATTATATGCATGCTCACCAGATGGCATTTAGATGGCGTGATCGATATCCACCAGGGGAAAGATGGTGCTCCGTCTTATATATATTTTATTGAACCTGTTATTGATTGGCTTTGCCTTGTGTTACCTCTTTATATATTTGGTCAGAGTTTCTCAATATCTTCAATCAGGTTTATAGATGTAGCAGGCACCAGTGCTCTTGCAAGATACCCCATGCTTTTTGCTGTACTTGTCAGCACACTTATGCCACATCATAATAATGACACTAAAGATTTTCTGAATTCCTTGCTGTCTGATCCCAACCTGATCATGAAGCTCGTTCTTTTATCATTATTGCTTATCCCATTAACAGTATGGACAGTAGCGCTTATGTATAACGCCTATTCTATATCCGCCAATCTGAAAGGGCCTAAAGCAGCATGGAGCTTTGTCGCTTCATTTCTGATTGCCGAAATACTTTCGAAAGTCATTCTTTGGTTGATTATCTGATTCCTTTTGTAGGGGCAGGGCTTGCCCCTGCCCTCTATGCATGAGATAACAACTGATAAAATTCCACAACGATTGGGCAGGGGCAAGCCCTGCCCGTACAGAAACAAAAAAAGGCAACCAAATGGCTGCCTTTTATTGTTTTTTCAGAAAACCTGCTGAATTTAGTTAGCTGATGCTGTTTTCCATTTGATACCACAACCAATGGCTTTGGTATAATTCTGGCTTACCGGTTTGCCATCAAGCAATTCATTTACTGCTGTTTCTACATATTTATGCGTTACGGCAGCCGCGTCATCTTTGTTATCATCAATAGCGCCTATGTATTTCACTTTGAATGCATTGCCTTCTTTTTGCAAAACATAAACATGTGGGGTTTTCATAGCACCATAGGCTGTAGCTATTTGCTGTGTTTCGTCTAATAAGTACGGAAACGTGAATCCTTTTTCTTTAGCTCTTTTTTGCATGTTTTCATATGAATCATCTGTTACCGCATTAAAGTCATTCGAATTAATAGCAACTACCGGATAACCCAGCGGCTGATATTTTTTATTCAATGCATTGATGCGGTCCTGGTAAGCCACAGCTACCGGACAATGATTGCATGTAAATATAACAATAGCTCCCTTTGTAGCAGGAGTATAATTGGCCAATGATACCATTGATCCATCAATATTTTTTAAGGAAAAATCGCGGGCGTTGTCGCCTACTTTGTATCCTTCCTTTGGCGCCACAGCGCTTGTCATCATGAGCAGCGTCAGTACCGGGGCTGCTACGGTTGCAATGATCGTTTTTGCAGTGATTTTCATAGAAATGTTATTTATTAAGGTTAATGTTTATTGTTATCTGTTTTTAGAAACGAAAGGTGAAACCATGTTGTTCAGAGCCTCCATACTCAATTCTTTTTGAGTGAATTGCCGCATTTTTAATTTGTTGTTTATAACGAGCGTTGACGGTATCGTTCCGTCCCATGAGGAATCAACATTATCTATCCATGAATCCGGACCTTGCAGCAACCAAACCGGACACTGGATATTTTTCTTTTTTACAAATGGCTTCAATCTTGTCTCTATATCTTTTGGAGCATCCAGGCTTACAAGGTACACTTTTACTTTATTGTTTTTATTTATGCTATCCAGTTTCAAAAAATTAGGCAACTCATGCACACAAGGGTTGCACCAGGTAGCCCAGAAATTAATGACATAGGTGGTATCTGTATTCCGATTCATCAGCTCTTTGACCTGGTCAAACGCCACCATTTTTACATTCTGCTGCGCTGACACCTTTCCAACGAAAGCAATGGCTAGTATTAAAATAAAATGTTTCAACATGTAATATCTACCAAATATAGTGCCGTATTGTTTCATTGGCGCTGGAGTGTTGATTTTTTAACAAATATTAAGAAGATCGTATTTTTCTGAATCAGGATTTGCAGAATTTCAGGATTTGCTGGAAAATTGTATTTGCTCTATGCTGTTATGTAAGCTATCCTGTTCATCATATAATCCCGTAAATCCTGATTCAGAAATTTTTCCTCAAAAAACAAAGGCGGATGAAATCACCCGCCTCTGAACAAATTTATGAAAACAAATCTTAGCCTATTTTACATTCACGATCTTGGTAGTATAGTACTTTTCATTGATGTACATCTTCAGATAATAAACACCGTCCGCAGCATGGTATTTATTGGCATCAAATGCATCGGTATATGCTCCTGCCCCAAATGTTCCGTCTTTGAGTTTCGCCACCAGTTTCCCTTCGGCATCATATACACTTATCCTCACATCGCTTCGTGATGGAAGGGTGTAGTTGATATTGGTGGTGCCTTCAAACGGGTTCGGGAATACCGTAATACCATCAACAACTTTGCCGTCTACCTCTATACCGTTTGCTGTGCTTTTTACACTGTCTGTACGCTCAGTGGTACAGCCATATTTATTGGTAACATACAGTTTTACGGTCTGGTACACCCCACTTGCTGAATTTGGATATGTGAATATCGGCTTCCTTAAGGAGGAACTATCATTCACATCAAAATGCCATTCAAAAGTACCGATGGTCGTATCGGCCGGTAAGAACTGGAAGGTAAGATTGTGAACCTTGGTCGTCCATTTCCTGATCACTGGATATGGATTTACCAATACCGCAAGTTTGGTACTGTCTGCACAGCCATATTTATTGGTGGCTGTAAGTGTCACAGAATCCTGGCCAACATTTAAATAAGTATGCGTAGGGGCAGCCAAATTACTGTAAGTAGTATCGCCAAAATTCCAGAAATAGCTTCCCGGTGTTGTCATCCCCGTTGACGTGTTTTTGAATACTGTTGTACCTCCGATACATACATTGTTTGCTGTGAAGCCTGCCGCTGGATAGCCCGGAACAACGATCACACCGCTTCCTGATCCTGTACATCCCAATCCGCTTACAATAGTTAAACCTACGGTATAAGTACCCGTCTTGGTATAAGCATGATAAACTTCGGGTGAATCTAAATTGTTCGTGCTGCCACCATCTCCAAAGGTCCAGCTATAGGTGGCAGTATTTCCTGAGCCACTTGAATCTACAAATGGTACCGTTTGTCCTACACATACTGTTTTATAAGTGATTTTTGGTATCGGCTGGCTATATGGGGTAATGGTTTTGGTTGTATCAGCTATACACCCATCGCCTGAAGTGGCTGTAAGGGTAATGACATAAGAACCATTGGAGGTATAAGTATGCGATGTGGTAGAGGTGCTTCCTGTTCCATCTCCATAGTTCCATTTTAAGGTTGGCAATTTGCTACTTAAATTAGTATCTATCGTGCCCGCTGCACTCATGTAGATAATTGCATTCACACAGGCATTGTTATACTTAAATACCGGTGTGGGTATTGGTTGTACCCTTACGGTTTTAATAAGAGAATCCTGGCAGCCCTGGCTGCTGGTGGTTACCAGTTTCACCGTATAAGGTCCTGATTTTGGATAGGTATGTACAGGCTTTTGAATAGCACTCTTGGTACCATCCCCAAAGTCCCAGGCCCAGCTTGTGATCGTGGCGCTGGTGGCTAAAGTCGATGAATCCAAATAGGATATGGGCTGTTTGTTACAAGGCAAATTATTGCCGAATTTTGTAACAGGTACTGCATATTCTTGCAGGGTTTTTGAAACACTCGCCGGGCAACCGGGGGTAGATGTTATCTTAAGCGAAACTGTATAAGTTCCCGGTGTGGCATAAAGATGCGGATAAGGATTTTTACGGTTTAAGTTTGTTGTTGAACCATCCCCGAAATCCCATGTCCAGGTCTTTACGGTATCAATGGCAGACGGTACGTTACTAAGATCCGTAATTACTACCGGTACATTCCCGCATGGGTTGGTAAATGAGAAATCGGCTTTAGGGTTTGCACTAACATTTAAATACCTGAATACAGTTGAGTCACAACCTGTAGCGGGCGTTTTCATGTCAACCGCGATCACAAATACACTATCCCCGTAAGTTGCTGTCGGGTAAACCTGGATCACACCATTTTTTGCTACGGTTGGCATAGTAACAGTTGAATTTGGAAGAACAGTGCCGCGAACTGTTGAAATCTTTATGGAGTTCACTGTCCATTTGGTACCATAGTCTGATTCAGTCATACCAATAGGAGGCATGATGGTATAGGTGTTGGTATCCGCAGCACATATTTGATCAGCATGCACCTCATCCCCAAGATTATATTTTCCCTGGAAGGGTGCTGTTTTTGCCAAATACGCACCGTTGGGGTTTTGCAGCATGGTGATCGAAACAGGTAAACGTGGACTGGGACAGGCATTCAGGTGGTAATAAATAGTACCATCCCAATCGCGGCCATTTACAACATTATAACCTGAAAATGCAGGATCGCCAGTGGTGCTGCCAGCGGTAATTGTCAGGTCTCCGTTGGTAAGTGGATTTGAAGTGAGGTAGGTAACATCATAATCAAATTCATCCTGCCCTGATGCCATATAAAAAAACAACCCGTAAGTCTGGCCAACCGTAAGGGTAAATGGTCGGGGCAAAACTACTCTGGTCTTATTGCCGCCGCCTTTTACAAACACAGGAACCGTGGCGAGATGTGTCCATGCTTTGCTATCAGCCTGGTATCCACTGTATGTGCCTAATTTATAGTCAACTACGACAGAATCTGCTGAAGTCCCCGTACCTGCTACTATAGCATTAACTTCAAAACTATCAATGATTACTGTATTTTGAGCAAAAACATCAAACATGCTGCCGCCATTGGTGTGAGTTTGAGCCCAATTCCCTTTTGTAATAGAAGTATTAGTTGCAAACCTGCTCTCAGCATAGAAGGTGTCAGTAGCCCCTATTGGCAGGAATGGAGTTAGAATGGAATCTGTATTTTTTTTGTAGATAATAGCAGTCGTATCGCTTTTGAACCAATATGTAGAGGTATTTGGAGTCTTAGATTTTGCGTCAAGGTAAACGGCTCCAGGCCCGCAGTGATATGCACCCGAAACGATTGGTGCTGCCGGCTGCGCGATGTGCAATGAAGTGTTTATAGTGTCGTTTGTCCTGTCACCATCATTACTGAGATTAGCATAAATCTGAACTTTGTATGTGCCTGCTATATGCGCATCAAAGGTGCCAATTGTAAAAGTATCCTGGGTATTCGATGCCAGCGTTCGGCCATATGTGGAACTCACAGTGGTTGATCCAACTTTAAAGGTAAAAGGAATACTGGTTAAGGTGTTCAACCCAATGTTTTGGATAATAACCTGTACCGGTTCTTTGGAAGTGGGGCAATAGGCCGGATTTAATGCTATTATACCAATGTCATTAGGAAAGGCCGTAATGGTAATTTTATAATCCTGGCTTGAACCACCAGTAGGTGTCATACAACTAGGACAAACAATAAATTTACTACATTCGGTATTATAATTTAGGGTTGTGTATTCTCCAGCAATAACCCTCATCCTGGTAACAACAGGTTTTGCGTTTAAAGGTATAGTTATATTTTGTGTAATCGTAGAGTATAGATCATTGATATCATCTGCTACATAATCCCCAACATCTTCGAAACTACCATCATGCTGGTAATCGATATATGCTGCATAACTCTCAGTAGTACTACCATTTATGGTCAGTGCATAGGTCTTGCCCCTATAAACAACGATGCCAGTACCATTCAATCCACTGGTGTCTACACCAGTGGATACGCATGACGGCGATGCACTGAAAATAGTATTGGTTCCTTGAACTACAGAAATGCCTTCGAGGTCATAACCATTGCATCCTCCACCTGAGAAGGTTGGATAGCAATATTTCTGTCCAAAGACAGGATTGATTAAGCCTGTAACAGTCACAAAAAAAAGACATGTGACAAGTGAGTAAAAATGCTTTTTCATAAAGTTAACTTGTTAAGTTGTTCTATTGAATTCAAGTGATTTAGAGTTTGCCAAAGTCCAAATATAATCTTTTTTATATAAAAGTTGAATACCCTGTGATAATTTTTTAGCAAATGTCTGATAATCTGTAGAGGCAGTGCTTGCCCCCGCCCAAGCGGTTTTAAACAAATAGTTGAGATTTATTCTGTGAATTCTATTCGGCAAAGGGCAGGGGCAAGCCCGGCCCGTACGAGAGCTTGCGCAAGCATTTTGTCGGAATGGAAATCTCTGAATGATACTCGGAGAAGAGCAGCTTGTACGGGCGGGGCTTGCCCCCGCCCAAACGAAGAGAACACGCAGAATTCATTTTCCTTTCGAGGATTTTCTTGCGAATAAAGGGCAGGGGCAAGCCCGGCCCGTACGAGAGCTTGCGCATGCTTTTATCGAAATAGAAATCTCTGAATCATGCTCACGCAAGAGCAGTCCTGTTTGGGCGGGGCTTGCCCCCGCCCAAACAAAGAGAACACACAGAATTCATTTTCCTTTCGAGGATTTTCTTGCGAATAAAGGGCAGGGGCAAGCCCTGCCCATACAGAGGGCTTGCGCAAGCTTTCTCGCAGAATCTAAATCACGATTATTTTCTACGAGCTTTTATTCGGCGAGTTATATTTCGAATAAAGCCCAGAGGCAAGCCCAGCCCGTACATCCTCATGAATAAAATTTATCGTTCATCCAGTTTGCAGGATTATTGATAATGTATTCTGAAATACGATGATATGAATCCTTGTCTCGAATTATGTGCTCATAAAAATTGCGATGCCATAATTTGCCCATGACCTCATCCTTCGCTTTATAAATATCAAGGCATTTGTTTGAAACCAGGGACTTATAAGCGCCTACAATGTCTCCTATTGTTTTTTTGTTGTTTTCGGTTTTAGTTAAAATTACTATGATTCCATGGATATGATTTGGCATTACCTGAAATACATCCAATTCTATATTAATGAATAAGTTTGTCAGGTTAAACCATTCTTCATCAGCAATTATTCCGAATTCATTCAAAACCATTTTGTCATCCTTGATCGATCCAAAAACGTGTTTCATTTTGTACGTGTTTATCGTGATGAAATACATTCCTTCATTTGAATAATCATAGCCTTGAAGGCGAATTGATCTTCTATGATGAATATTTGGATTATATTTTGGGCTTTGATCCATTATTAAAAGAATTATTCCGCAAAATATACAAATTCAGATAAAACACACGAAAGAGCAGCCCTGTACGGGCAGGGCTTGCGCATTCTTTTATCGAAATGGAAATCTCTGAATCATACTCACGAAAGAGCAGTCCTGTAGGGGCTGGGCTTGCCCCTGCCCAAGCGAAGAGAACACGCAGAATTCATTTTTAATCCCAGAATTTTCTTTCGATAAAGGGCAGGGGCAAGCCCCGCCCCTACAAGAGCTTGCGCGCTAACTCATAATTCGTAATTGGTCTATATCTTCGCACAAATAAAACACGCCATGTTCAGATCTTTCGATCCAAAAGACCTTCAAACCAATGTTTTGCACGATTACCTGCTAAGCACTATTGCCCCGCGTCCTATTGCCTGGGCCTCTACCATCGATGCACAAGGAAAAGTAAACCTGGCACCATTCAGTTTCTTTAATGTATTTGGATCAAACCCGCCTACGCTTGTTTTTGCACCATCAAGCAGGGTTCGTGACAACACATTGAAACATACCCTTCTTAATGCACAGGCAACCGGGGAATGTGTCATTAATATCGCGAACTATGAACTGGCTGGCAAAATGGTACTTACTTCCGGAGAATTTGCAGAAGGGGTGAATGAGTTTGACATGGCAGAACTGGAAATGGAAGCTTCGGTTCGTGTCAAACCTCCTCGTGTCAAAGCTTCTCCGGCGCAATTCGAATGTGTCGTAAAAAACATTATTCCCATGGGAACCAATGCCGGAGCCGGAAGTCTCATCATTTGCGAAGTTGTTTATCTCCACCTGAATGAAAATATTTTTAATGAGGAGGATAAAATAGATCCGCACCTCGTGGACAATGTGGCAAGACTTGGTAAAATATGGTACACCCGTGCCAAAGAAGGATTGTTCCAGATGCCGCAGCCTAAGGGCAAAACCATTATCGGTTTTTCAAGACTTCCGGATTTTATTAAGCACAGCAAATATCTCACAGGTAGCGAATTGGCCCAGATTGCCGGAGTTGATTATGAACCTACAACTGATGAAATAAAAGCAGAAGAGTCAACACCGGATATGCAGGAAATTTTCGGAAAATACGGCCAAAATCCTGAGGCATTAGAATCGGAACTTCATAAAAAAGCAAAAGCCCTGATCGCCGGTATTCATTATGAAGAAGCCTGGCGGGTATTACTTTCATTTCGAAAATAAGCGTTCCACCCGGTTACATTCTTTCCACCCCCAGCCCCCCGCAAG
>Ga0206979_1084_pt1 | contig 16521 bp, 8 predicted proteins | sample Alteio_BWMinCont_19_FD_153463 | JGI IMG/M metagenome (GOLD analysis project Ga0206979, IMG submission 153463) | Enriched cells from forest soil in Barre Woods Harvard Forest LTER site, Petersham, Massachusetts, United States -... | ecosystem: Environmental > Terrestrial > Soil > Temperate forest >... | reverse complement strand
AGAAAGCAGACCGTAAGGTATCGGAAAATAACTCATTCCGGAGGGATGCGCGCTCATGGCGTCACTCAAATCTACAAACAATTGTTGACTTCCGATGAAAAGTGTCGGATAAAAGGAGAAATTTCCTCCCTTGGAAATTCCTCCGTTCGCTGCTTGAGCAGACGGATCAGTAGATGGATCAGCGGACTCGGCCTCCTGGCTTTCTCCAAAGGGTTACTCTCAATTCTCGGCGTGTATTTTTTCTAGTTTCTTTCTGTTGCAGGCAGTTGGCTTCCCTTTTTTGAGCTGGGTTCCTGCCCGGCGGCGTCTCTACATTTTCAGCGGACCCATGATTCGGGTCCGGTTTCGCGGAGGTATTTCGTGGTATCTCGCAGTAGGTTTCTTGCATTTGTCGTCTTACTTCTTTCTCTCTCGACATCGTTTGCGCTGCAACCCGCTGTGCACCACCCTCTCGACGCATTGACGCCAGAAGAGTACTGGAAGGTCTACAACGTGCTAAGCGATGCTGGCAAGCTTGCTGAAAAGACCATCTTCTCGAGCGTGCTGCTGCGCGAGCCTCCCAAATCAGTAGTGCTCGCCTGGGTTCCGGGAATGCCGATCATCCGCAAAGCCGACGCCGTGCTGCTGACCGAAGGAAAATCTTACGAGGCTGTCGTAGATATCTCGGCGGGCAAGTTGGAGTCCTACACCCAGCTCAAGAAAGATCAGGCCCCGGTTACTGAAATCGAAATGCACGGCTACGACGACATATTGCGAAAAGACCCGCGTGTGGTCGAGGCGCTCAAAAAGCGAGGGATTACCGATCTTCGCCTTGTCACCTGCTACGTCACACCCGCAGGTCACGTGGGGCTGCCGGAACAGACGGAAGGCCGCCGCATCGGTTGGGGCGGGTGCACTTATGCGGTCAACGCCAAGTACGGGTGGGATCGCGAGGTCCCCGGTATTTTCTTCGTCGTGGATATGAACGAGAAGAAGATCACGCGCTTCACCGACTACGGCATTGTGCCCATGCCGCCGTCAACCAGCATCTACGATGCGTACGGCGGCCCTGCACTGCCGGGCACCAAGCCTATCGCGACATCGCAGCCCGATGGCCCAAGCTTCATCATCAAGGATGGAGAGGTGAACTGGCAGAACTGGAGCTTCCGGTTCCGTCTCGATCCGCGCGTAGGTCCGGTGGTCAACCTGGTCAGTTACAAGGACGGCGACAAGAAGCGGTCCGTGCTCTACGAGGGCGGGCTATCTGAGATGTATGTCCCCTATCAGGATCCCGAAGAAACCTGGAACTCTCACGTATTTCTCGATGCAGGCGAATACTTCGTCAATACCGGATCGGGCGGCATCATCAAGCCCCTGCTGCCTGGTGTGGATTGCCCAACTTACGCCACCTTCTTCAGCGGTACGTTCTTCCACGAGAACGGAACTCCATACATCCGGCCTCAGCTCGCATGCCTCTTTGAGCGGGTCTCGGGAGACCCGGCGTGGCGTCACTGGGACGAAGACACCTACGCTGTCTCAGGCCGGCCGACACGCGAACTCGTCTTCCGCACCGTGGCCACTGTTGGCAACTACGACTATCTTTTCGACTGGCGCTTTGAGCAGGACGCCTCCATCACTGTAGGCGTTGGTGCGACCGGAATTCTTGAAGTCAAAGCGGTGAAAGATCAGCGTGCGGACACGCCTCAATCGCCGGGCCTGGTCGGCAAAGATCCCGATGGCAATGAAGTGCAGTTTGGCCAATTGGTCGCTCCGGGCACAGACGGCGTCGATCACGATCACTACTTCAGCTACCGCCTTGATCTCGACGTGGACGGCGTCAACAACAGCTTCATGGTCGACAAGCTCGTTCCCTACAAGCTCCCCGATACGGCAATGGGCCGCAAGTGGATTTGGGCCATGAAGCCGGAGATGTTGAAGACGGAAGGCGAGGCCAAGCTCGATGTCTCGATCGCGCACCCGGCCATGTGGCGTTTCTCCAATGAAGGCGTCAAGAACTCCCTCGGCCAGTCAACCAGCTTCGAGATCATGCCAGGCGAAACTGGCATCAGCCTTTTGCCTTCCAGCGAGTGGCCACAGAAGCGCGCCGGTTTTTCCGAGCACATTCTCTGGGTCACGCCGTACGATCCCAGCGAGCGTTATGTTTCCGGTGTCTATGTCATGGGCAGCAAAGGCGAAGACGGCCTGACCGAGTGGGTGAAGAAGAACCGCAGCATCATGAACACCGACATTGTGGCCTGGTATACGGTGGGCTTCCACCATGTGCCCCGGCCGGAAGACTGGCCGCAGATGCCGATCATGTGGCACACCTTCTCTCTGCGGCCGTTCCAATTCCTGCCCAAGAGTCCCACGATGGACCTGCCGATGGTTCCGTAGTGCCTCCGCCGGCAGTTTTGACACAAAGGGACAGAGATAGAGAGTTCCGGGCCCGATCTGTATCCCGACCTGTATTTCGACAGAATGCAGATCGGGCTACGGGAATTCAGAAGCTCAATAGCTGAGTTACAGCCCGCAGATTCGCGGCGGCGCTGCTGTAAGTCCGCAGGAGGAAAGGGGTACGCACCCTGACTCCAACCGTTCTTATTCCAATTAGTGAGGTCCAAGTATGCAGTCTTCACTTCCTGTGACGCGCACTCCGATTTATTTCCGCATTCCTCTTCCGTTTCTATCCTTGTTCGTCCTTTTCACAGTTCTTTGCGCACCGCATCTGCAAGCTCAGTCAACTTTTGGAACTATTCTCGGTACGGTGCAGGACACCAGCGGTGCGGTCATTCCAGGCGCGACGGTCACGCTGACGAATACCGGCACCACCTCCCAGCGCGTGACGACCAGCGACGCCAGCGGAGACTTCACTTTCAGCAATATTGACGTGGGCAAGTACAGTGTTACGGTCACTGCATCGGGATTTGAAAAGTACAGCCTCCCGGAGATCTCACTCACGGCTCGTGAGTCACGGCGCATCGAGGCCAAAATGCAACTCGGTGCAGAGAGTCAGACGGTGACGGTCGAGGCGCAGGCGCAAAATGTCATCACCACCGAAGTCTCAAACCTTGCCGAGACCAAAATGGGCGAAGAGCTTGTCGATCTGCCCGTCGCGATCTATGCACGGTCCTCGGGCTCGACCAGTCCTATCTCCACGCTGACCACCGAGGCCGGAGTTCAGACCGACGATGGCGGCAACCTTTCCGTCATGGGTGCGACTCCGGCGCTTCTGAGCGTGACAGTAGATGGCATCAGCAGCGTAGGTGTCGAATACTCCGGCCCTATCAACGAGATGTTTCCCTCGTTCAATTCCATCGAGGAGATTCGCGTAAGCGAGTCCAACAACAACGCCGAGTTTTCCGGTGTCGCCGACATCACTACCGTCTCGAAGCACGGCACGAACGCTTATCACGGCGGCGTTTTCGAAAACCACGAGAACACAGTCTTCAACGCCGGGGATCCCTTCACCGGGTCGAAGCCGAAGATCGTCATGAACGATTTCGGAGGCACACTGGGCGGCCCGTTCGTGATTCCCCATCTCTACAACGGCAGGGATCGTTCGTTTTTCTTCATCAGTTTCGAAGGCCTGCGCCTGCCTCGCGAAACACCAATCGTCGTCAGCGTTCCAACGATGGCCATGCGCGGCGACAGCAGTGGCTTTGCCGACCTGAGCAGCTATCTGGCTGGTCAGGGCGTGAGCAACATTTATCAGCCGGACGGCGTTACACCGGTCGATCCCACCAAGGTTCCTGTCAATCCGATTGCCGCCAATATGCTGAAATACCTGATGCCGATGCCAAACTATGGGCCGACAGATTCCTATGTAAACAACTTCCGCGAAAATTGGCCTTCGCCGATCTCCGCCAATCAGGGCGATGTCCGGCTTGATCAGACGATCTCACCAAAGCAATCCGTCTTCGCCCGGTTCTCGTATAAGAATCGGCAGGTAACTTCGGCTCCCAACACCACCTGCACTTATAGCTTTTGTCAGTCGGCAGGCAGTCCACTGCAGGGCTCCTATAACATTCCGGAGATAGACGAAGGACTTACTTTCGCCCATAACTATATCTTTACGTCCAAACTCCTCAACGAGTTCCGTGGCGGATTCAACGCGCAGCACACTTCGACCAACCAGAACTACAGTACCGCCCAGCTACTGCAGGAGACAGGCTTGACTGTGCCGCAGCCTAATCTTGCCTGGGCCGAAGCTCCGCAGTTGATCATCACCGGATTCATGGCTACCGGCGCCGGCAATCCTACACGTCAGCGCAGCCAGATCGTCCAACTGCTGGATAACGTCACCTGGACCAAGCAGCGGCACACGCTTAAATTCGGCGGCGACTTCAAGCGGCTATCTGATCATGATGACAACGTCTTCGGTAACTACAGCAGCGGCTGGTATGTCTTTGATGGATCTTCGAATGTAGGCACAAACATCGGTGAGCCATACACGGCGTTTCTCGAGGGCTACCCGGACTATACGGAAGCCGCGACGATCAACAAGCCGACCATGGACGGCGTTGGCTATTCCTATGCATTTTTCGGACAGGACGACTGGAAGATCACGCCAAACCTTACCTTGAATCTAGGAGTGCGCTGGGAACTGCACCCGCCCCTCAAGGAAATCAACTACAACACAGCATTCTTCCTGCCGGACTACAACGGTCCCGGCGTCGACGGCTCGACCGTTCACGGTGCGGTTGTGGTCCCCAATGCCAAGGCCGAGTCTTTCGAATCGACCGACTTCGAGACTGCCATCTATCCCACGCCGACTTTTACCGCGGCACAAGCCCATTTGCCCGAGACCTTGCGTTACACGGACAAGAACGACTGGGGGCCACGTATCGGCTTCGCGTGGCGGCCTTATGGCAACGACAAGACCGTTGTGCGCGGCGGATGGGGCCGCTTTATCGAAACACCGCTCGGCTTCTCGCTCGTCTCCGGGTGGGCAGTGCACGCCAGCTACGTGGGTGTCTACGGGCAAGGCTTCACCACGGACAACGAAGGCAACCCCACCACGACGCCGATCGAATCGTTGCAGAACCCTTTCCCGTCGCTTGGAAACACGCAGGGTACCGCGGGCTTCTACTACGCCTTCCCCATCCACTACAAGGATCCCTCCGTCCAGCAATGGAATATGACCGTCGAACAGGATCTTGGTCACAGCTTCGGCATGCGGCTCTCATACATCGGCAGCCACGGCAAGAACCTGGAGACCTTCGTCGACCTCAACCAGGTCCACGCCAATACCACAGGCTATGCCAGTCAGACGCTGTCTTACCCTTCGTGGAGCGTGATCCAGAGCGTTGAGAACCTTGCCGAAAGCAACTACAACAGTGGGACGGTCGAGGTTTCGAAGCGAAGCGGTAAGGGGCTCACCTTAGATGCCAGCTACATGTTCACGCGCGATATCTCAGACGCTGCCGGCGCAACGCCAAGCGGATTCGCCGCATCCGGTGGCAACTTTGTCACTGACCGCTTCCATCCCGGACTCGACTACGGCAACGTCTCTTACGATCGACGGCATCGCTTTCTGGCCACCTATCTGTACGATCTGCCCTTCGGCAAGGGCCAGATGTGGCTGAACACCGGCGGCGCGCTTAACGCGCTTGTAGGCGACTGGCATCTCGGCGGAGTTACTGTGCTGCAGAGCGGCCCGTTCCTTACGCCTTATCAGGCAACCTCCGATCCAGCCGGCACCAACATTCTCACCACAGTAGGTCAGACTCACGCGGACATCGTTCCTGGCCAGCCGCTCTACGCCGCTCACCAAAGCGTTAACCAATGGCTTAACCCCAATGCATTTGCGATTCCTGCGAATAATCGCGGCTACTTCGGCACGGCATCTGTAGGCAGCGTCGTTGGACCCGGATCGAAGATATTTTCTTTGTCGCTCCGCAAGGGTATCGCTTTTCGTGAACAGACCAGGCTTGAGCTCTCCGTCGAGGCCGCCAACGTCTTTAACCATCGCAACTACGAGCCACCCAACATGCAGCTTGATTCAGGCGCATTCGGGTCCATCCCTGAACTTCAGACTGCAGAGGGCGCCGGTCCGCGTAATCTGCAACTCGCAGGACGTATCACTTTCTGACGAGATGCGAGCGAAACACGAAACGCCCCGAAGATGTACGTCTTCGGGGCGCTTTCATTTTGATTGTCATTCGGTATTCTGTGATAGTCGCTAAGCATATCGCTTCCTCGAATACACACTACTGTCCGCTGCCCTCGGTGAGCGTAATGATGCGGTCGACTCCGGCAGGCGCAGGGAATTTCTCCACCTTGCCGCTCGGCCAATGCACTTCAATACCATCCACAGTTGTAGCTTCGCCCAGGCCAAAATGCAGCCGCGGATCGTTAGTGGAAATATAACTTCCGCCGCTCAGTACATCAGCCCGCTGGCGCATCTTATTGGCAGTTACGTAGACGGTTGCACCTACCGCATCTCGTGGGCTCTTCGGTCCTCCAACAAGCTTCAATTCCAGCCAGTGATTGTGGTCCGGGCTTACATTGCGCAGGATCACCGGATGCTGATCCTCTACGTTAATCACCGCGTCGAGCTTGCCGTCGTTGAAGAGATCGCCCACGGCAAGACCGCGCGCCGGAATAACAATCGCGAGGCCAGTTCCCTCAACCGCTGGCACCACCTCAAACTTCTTCCCCCCGAGGTTGTGAAAGAGTTGAGGCCGCTGTGCCCATGACGTTCCCCACGGGTGCTGATCGACCTGCGGATACACGTGGCCGTTCACCGTAAGCAGGTCCTTCCAGCCATCATTGTCGTAATCCAGAAACGCATCGCCCCAACCCAGAAAGGGAACTGAAACCTCGGCAATACCCATCTGATAACTGATGTCGGTAAAGTTGGCATCGCCTTCATTGCGATAGAGCGGCTTGTAGTCGTCGGAAAACGTCGTGTTGTAGATATCGAGCTGCCCGTTATTCTCGTAATCGCCAACCGCAATGCCCATCGAGGCTGTCTCGCGTCCGGCCTCATTCAGCGCATAGCCTGAGGCATAACTGACATCCTCAAAGGTGCCGTCGCCCTTGTTCAGATAGAGATAGTTGGGCGTCGAATCGTTGGCCACCAGCAGGTCCGGCTTGCCGTCGTTGTTTATGTCCACGAAAACCGTACTCAATCCAAAGTAGCCGGGAAGATCGGCCACGCCAGCCTTGACGCTCACATCCGTAAACGTGCCGTCGCCGTTGTTGTGAAAGAGGTGATCGGGCTCGCCCTTGAGCCCATGCGGACCGCAATTTACTGCCTCGCCACGGAAAGAACAGAAGGCGAACGAGACTCCGTTGGCGCCGCTCACCGGCGGATTGTCGCGGTCAAAATGCACGTAGCCGGCAACGAAAAGATCCAGCCTCCCGTCGCCGTCATAGTCTCCCCATGTCGCGCCCGATGACCAGTTGCCGAGGGTCACTCCCGCCTTCTCGGCCACGTCTGTAAATGTGCCATCGTGATTGTTGTGATACAGGCGGTTCTTTCCGTAGTTGGCCACGAAAATATCGGGCCAGCCATCGTTGTCGTAGTCAGCGATCGCAACGCCAAATCCCCAGCGATCGTTTGCAACTCCGGCCTTAGCCGTCACATCCGTAAACGTGCCGTCGTGGTTATTGTGAAAGAGTGCAGCATGCGGTGATGGCTCTTTGCCGTCGAGCGCTTTGAAGGTCGATCCATTGACGAAATAAATATCCATCCATCCGTCGTTGTCATAGTCGATCAACCCCACACCCGAGCCGTCCGTCTCGAGAATGAACTGCTTGTTTTTGTCGCCCATCGTGTGCGTCCAATGGGTCACGCCCGCTTTCTCGGAGATGTCCTGAAACAGGATCGGGCCCGAGGAGACGAAGCCGCCGGCAGTAATAGGCCGCTTCTGGCTGTCGAGCTGGATGGGATGTGGAGAGTTCGGTGTCGCGCCTGCGGCAGTAGGCGACTGGGTAGATGATTGAGCGGAGAGCAGAACCGAGAAAAACAGGCCGGTAAAAATCCCTAAGACAGCACGTACACCAAAGGCCAAATACATGCCAGAAAGTATACGGGCTGGCCTACGTGGTCGGGAACCATCGAAGGATGGAGCAACGCGGCTGCTGGGTACTTCACTCATTCCTCACCCAACTCGTACGGAACCGCGAAACGCCCAATCTGGATAATCGCCTTATCACTCGGAGGCCAGATTCGCAGAGACTCAACGCGGCTGTTTCCCGCGATGCGATGTGCCTCCAGGTTTCCCACGGGCTTGCCAGTCAGCGCCTCATACAAGTGCATGGTCAGGGCTTCACCATCCTTTTGCAGCCCAAAGACATATTGCCCCGGAGCGACATGAATCCCGCCAACTCTCGCCGGCGTTTGCAGTATCAGGTAATGTGAATACTTGCCGTCAGCCGAATAGCCCGCGGTGATGAGCACCACTCCTGCTATGAACCGGCCTTTGCCGTCGGTGATTCCGCTGGCGGTTCGCATTTCGGTTTCGATGTGTTCCTTCTCGACCGGGGCGCGCGCGGGCAAAAGAGCCGCGAGTTCCGCGTCCGTAGCCTGTCTCCACACGCTCTTCTGAGCAATCGCCGTCGAAACAGATGCTGCCAGCATCAAGATTGCAGCGGCCAGGCTGGCAATTCCGAAACTATTCATGCGTCGTCGAAACGAAGGCTTTGTCATAGCCGAATATCTCCGTGTGTATCGAGTTGTACCAGCCCGCGCTGGATGGCCGCTGTGGCAGCCTGGGTTCGATCGGCGACGCCGAGCTTGCTCAGCAGGTTGTTGATGTGGGTCTTCACAGTAGCCTCTGAAATGTCGAGTTCAGTGCCAATCTCCTTGTTACTCTTGCCGCGCACGATCTGCTCCAGCACATCCTGCTCGCGATGGGTCAGCTGTTCGGTCGCCATGCGCTCGGCCAGCTTTTGCGCAATGGCCGGAGGGATATGCGATTTGCCCGCATTTACAGAACGAATCGTTGCAACCAGTACGTCGACAGTCATTCCTTTTAGTAGATACGCGCGCGCACCCGCCTGCAACGCTCGATAAATGTCCTCATCGCCATCGTAGGTGGTCAAGACGATAAAGCGCGCGTATGCATGTTCGGCACGCACACGTTGAATCACCTCCACGCCACCCATCTTCGGCAGGCGAAGATCGATCAACGTTACATCGGGATGGACGGCCTCGTACTGCTTGATCGCCTCTTCGCCATCGGAGGCCTGGCCAACCACTTCCATTCCATCCACTACGCTAAGCAGGGCAACAAGGCCCTGACGTACGACATGATGATCTTCCACAACTAATATTCGAATTGCATTCGACATCGAAACTACTCCTTGCTTTTGCGTTACGCTTTTGTGCCCGAGAGTTCTGAAGGACTGTTTCGATTGCCTACTTCCGGCGCGGGCACGTGAAGCTTCACCGTAGTCCCAGAGCCTGGCTCACTCACAATCTCGATTTCACCATGAATCAATGCAGTGCGCTCGTGCATGCCCGTCAAGCCATAGTGGCCCTCTGCCGCCTTGCTCGCCTGATTCGCGCCGGATACAACAAAGCCCTTGCCATCATCGGTCACCGACAATGACACGGCGCGTTCCTCATAATCCACCCGCACAGACAGACGGCTCGCAGCCGCATGTCTCTTCACATTTTGAATCGCCTCCTGAGCAATGCGCAGCACCTCCTGCTCCGCATCGGGAGCCAGTGCTCGATACGCGCCATGCACTTCGAGGTCGGCTGTCAGGTCACGATCCTCTGCCTGCTCCACCAGCCGCCGCAGGCGAATCGGCAGCGTCTGCTCGCTCGAGTCCTGTGAACGCAAAGCCCAGATCGATTGCCGGGCATCGTTCAACCCCTCGCGCACCAGTCCCTGCGTCACGGCCAGATGCTTCGCCGCGGCCTCGTTGCGATTGTGCCGGAGCAATTCGCCCAGGACCTCCAACTGTAGCGAGATGCCCACATAACCTTGTGCAAGAGTGTCGTGAATCTCCCGCGCGATGCGGTTCCGCTCCGCCATCACTGCACCAAATTCCCGCTCCACGCGTAGTACGCGCCGCCGGAAGATCAACAAAATGAGCGCCGCCACAGCGAGCATCACCAGCACCCAAAACCAGAACGTCTGATAGAAATGCGGCAGCAATTCAAACGTTACTGCCGTTTCAGAACCACCTTCCGCGAAATCGGCCGAAGAATCGTTCAGCATTGCCCGAACCCGGAACCGATAACTACCCGGTGGAATGTTGGTGTAATACGCCGTCCGGCGGGTTCCCGCGTCAGTCCATGCGTGGTCAAACCCCTCCAGCATGTACTGATAACGCAGCTTTTGCGGAGTAGCAAAGCTCAATCCCGCGTAATCGAACTGAAAGCGCAAATGTCCCGCTGCAATACGGCTGCCTGGCGCCTGATCTTCGTCGTCTATGGCAAAGCGTTCGAGGACTACAGGGGGTTGGCCCGGTGTGGCTGCGATGTGCGCTGGATCAATCACCGCCACCCCTCGCGGCGTAGTAAACCAAAGCTCTCCGTTCTGCGAACGCAGTGCCGTAGGATGGCTGTTACTGCTCGTCTCACGGCTGCGCAGCCCGTCGGCCGTCGTGAAATGGGAGGCACTCATCTGGCAAGTTTTACCCTGAGCGCAGTCAAGCAAACTTTGTGCGACGGCACGAGTCAGCCCGGTATCAGAAGCAATCCAAAGATGACCAACGTCGTCATGCAGTATTGCGTGAATTGCCGCCGGCATACTCTGCCCATCGCGCACTGGCGCAAAGCCTTTCCCGTCCCATAAATTCAGCCCGGCCCCCTGAGTGCCAATCCACAACATCCCATCGGATGTCACGTCGAGCGCGGTGATCACATTGCTCGACAGACCATCGGCCGTCGTGTAGTTGCGCAGCCGGCCCTGGTGCAGCCGCGTGAGCCCACTCAGGGTAGCAATCCACAAGTCACCGTCGGTTGTTCTGGCGAGCGCGCCCACCAGGTCGCTGCCCAACCCGTCCGCGTGCGAAAAGCTCTCGAAGCGCCCGTGGTCGAGATGCGTCAGCCCGCGCCGCGTGCCGACCCACACCGAACCATCAGGAGCCACAAGCAGCGATCGAACGAAGTCATCGGCCAGGCCGTCGGCCGATGTAAAGCTGCTCACGCTGCCCTGTCCAGTTGAGGGGTTGACACGGTTCAGCCCATCCGGAGTACCCACCCAAAGATCGCCATTCGGCGCCGCCGCAAGCGCCAGAATCACATTGCTGAGTAGTCCATTCGCAGTGGTCAAGCTGGTCGTCACTCCATTCGAAATGCGATTCAACCCACTGTCACGAGTCCCGATCCAAACCGTGCTTCGTGAGTCTTCCACGATTGCCGTGGTGGAGTCGGAGCTGAGCCCGTCGCTGCTGCCGACGATGCGAAAGCGCGCATCGCGAAGGATGTGCAATCCCGAGGTCTCCGTGCCAACCCAAATGTCGCCCTCACGATCTTCGAGAAAGGACACCACAGCGTTCGCAGCCAGAGGATCGGTCGGTGGCAGCAGTTGCGCGGCGAACCCTGTCCTCCCCAGCGATATCCGCGCCATGCCCCGGTTTGTCCCGATCCAAAGGCATCCCTCGCGATCGGCAAAGACCGACTCGATTCTCGATCCAGGCAACTGCCTGGACACCGCAAAGTGGCTGAACAGGCGGCTCTTTGCGCCCGCCGCGGTCGCCAGTACAACCGCACTCTTACTCGCAGCCACGATCGTTCGATCGGCCATCCGAGTCAGAAAGCTAACGCTGCCTTCAGGAAGCTCAGCCTTGCTCAGCACCGCCGTTATCTTGTCGTCATGATCTTCGAAGACGCCGTCCGCCGTCGCAATCAGCACATCTCCACCGGACACGGCTGATACAAGAGCCGTTTGAGCATCGGCAGTCCCTTTTGCAGCAACTGTCGAGCCCGTGCTCGTTGAGCTTTGACTCTGCGTGAATGGACGCCAGTGTCCCTGCTGAAACACAGCCGCCCCGTGCGTCGTTCCCACCCACAGATTCCCACGCTCGCCTGCGGCGAGCGAAGTAATTGCACCGCCAGGAAAGCCATTTTCTGCAGCAACTGCCTCGAACTGCCGGCCACCCCATCGAGCGAGTCCAGGCTCGGTCCAAACCCAGACAGTTCCGTCTGTTGTCTGCGCCAACCCGCGAATCGAGTTGCCAGGCAACCCCTTTTGCGTAGAGAAAAGCGTCGTGCGGTCATTCCTTAACAAGACCAGCCCATCGCCCTTACCCACCCACAGTCCGCCGTCTGTAGCGTCAAGCAGGCAGCGAATCTCAGCATCGGGAAAGGCAGAGTTGGTCGCATGGTCAAAGATGCGAAAGGCGACTCCATCGAAGCGGGAGAGGCCGAGTTCGGTGCCGGCCCACAGGTATCCGTCACGCGACTGCAGAAGTACTGGCACCGTATTCTGCGGCAGGCCGTTTTCCATGCTCCAGGACTGCCGCGTCAATCGCCCCAGCGGCGTCGTTGGTTCAAGCGCACATGCGTTCGCCGCCATCGCCATCAAGGCAATAGCGACGCCGACCTGAAACCCGCGCCGAAAACAGAAGTGCATATCCAGCAATCCAACACGGACTGAGCAGGATATGCAACTGCGTGCCCGGCAAAAAGCACCCTTTTCGCATACAAATCTGGAATTATTTTTCGCTGCCCGCAGGCCTCCATCGAACGGTTGAGTCGCATCTCAGCCTTCCGATCCAAGACATGCGAATGACGGAAATCTAACCTGAAAATGTCTCTTGACTTGATGGGTAGTGGTGCCTCTCGCATGCCCGCTACCCATCGTTTTTTGAGCGCGCTATCGCCTCGCGACACTTGCCGCGCCTTCAAGCCCGCAGACCGGTTAGACTGGGGATGGAGGAACACCCTTGAGCGAGCTCGCCCCGTCAGCAAACGCCGCATTCACCGCACCCAATGGCCCACTGATTGCAACCGGAGATCTACAGATCCACACGAGTGCGGCAGAGCCTGTGAGTCAGCCGCGTGCCTCACTGTGCCGATGCGGAGCCTCCGCCAACAAGCCCTTTTGCGACGGCAGCCATCGCACCTTAGGTTTCGCAGATGCAGGAGAAGCAGTTCCCGAAGAGAACATTCTCGAACTTACGGCCACTGGCCCGGTTGTTTTTACGCCGCTCCCGGCAGGCCCGCTACTCGCCGTCGGCCCGCTCACCGTGCAGAATGCCGCGAAAGTCATCATCGCCACCACCACAGATACTGCCTTCTGCCGCTGTGGCGCATCCGCAAACAAGCCTTATTGTGACGGCTCTCACGCCAAGATCGGCTTCCAGGGCTGAGACCAAACCTGACTCCGTATGCCTTTCGCTGAAGTAAACAACGTTCGCATTCACTATGAACTGACAGGCGACAGCGCCCTGCCGGTGCTGGTGTTCTCGCATTCTCTGGGCGTCAACCTCGGCATGTGGGAGGCGCAGCTTTCCGCTCTTGCGTCCAGCTTTCGCTTGTTGCGCTACGACACTCGCGGCCACGGGAAGTCCTCAGCCCCGGCGGGTCCGTACACTGCCGCAGACCTCGGTGGGGATGTGATCGCCCTGCTCGACGCTCTCAAGATCGAGCAGGTGAATTTCTGCGGATTGTCGATGGGTGGCGTCATCGGGCTGTGGCTTGCGATCAATGCGCCGACTCATATTCACAAGTTAGTTCTCGCCAGCACCGCGGCTAAAATCGGTACTCAGGAAGCCTGGAATACACGCATTGCCATCGTCTCGCAGGAAGCATTGCAATCGATCATTCCCGGCACACTGGAGCGTTGGTTCACCACGGATTTTCGCGCGTCAGCTCCAGAGATAGTCGCAGACATTGCCACTTCGCTCGAGGCAACGACTGCGCAGGGATATCTAGCCTGTTGCGCCGCAATTCGCGATGCCGACTTTCGTGCAAGCATCGCGACAGTCACCGCTTCGACTCTGGTGATTTCCGGTTCTGAAGATCCTGTGACTCCGCCCCAGGATGGCCTATTCCTCGCGCAGAACATTGCCGGTGCCAAATTCGTAGAACTTCCCGCAGCGCATCTCTCCAACATTGAGTCAGCCAGGGAGTTCAACTCTGTTCTGCTCAAATTCCTGACTTCCTGATTCACATTCGCTTCATGTCGGCTGCAACATCTACCTTGCGTGTGCGGCAGTACCGCGGAAGCTCTCCGGCGGCCCCAGATAACTCGGCCTTAATTCTCCAGAACTTACTACCAGCTTCTCCAACACCACCCCAGGATCAATCATGCCGATCTTGAGCGTGTGGTATCCAGGATGATCGATATTCAGCTTTACTTCGACCCGCCGCACGCCGTCGCTTACCGCTTTGGCCCAGTCAGCGTCTGAGTTATGTTCGAGGACATTGACGATCTGCGGCGGCTGATCGTCAAACCACACGGCAAGTCGCAATCCACGCCCCGGCACGAAGTTCAACGTTGGTCCCAGGATCGCCTGCAAGTTATAGCAACCGCTCTCGAAAAGATACATGCGATACTCGAGCGTCGCCCGATCCTGCGAACCTGCAACGCTCTCCGCCGTCACCGGAAACACGCTCATCCCCGAAAGAGTCGCGCCATATTCAGGAATGCGATCCCAATGCATTTCGCCTGCGCTCGACTTACGGCTATAGTGTTCCGCCTCAATCGATACGTAGCCTTCCGACTCCACAAATGAGTCCAGCGACTCTCGCGATGGCGCATCAGGGCGGAAGCTCTCTACATGTACCTTGACCGATGCGCCATTCCGCTGCGTGATCGCGATCTCACCTTCGCCTTTCCCAATCGGGGCTTTGCTCCAGTCGATGCTTGCGTCTATCTGCGCTTCATTCGCGATATCGCCACTCGCTGAACTCAGCACGATCCAGGGCTCACTCGCCGCAGCATCAAAGTGAAACGGCATCACGCCGCGATTGAAAACTTCAATCGACCTGGTCTGCCTTGCAAAATTGTCAAATAACAATTGCTTCGGCCCAATAACGTCCGCGGAGCCTTCGACTGCAACACCCATGCGTGCATCCGGTGCGGGTTGCACTTCAGTCACCGCGGGCATTGCGTTCAGCGGAGGCTCCTGCCAGTATGTGTAACCAATGTGCGTCTGGTCCATCATGTGGTTCCACTTGCCGCCAGCCAAAGCGTGGTTGTATTGCGAGGCAAGCTCTGCATCCTCTTTGAAGAGCGTACGAGTCTGCTCGGCATAGGCGTTCGCATCTGCGCGGCCCTGCTTCGCATAGAGGCGGTTGCGGCCAGCAGCTATGTACATCTCAGTAACAATCGCCGACGCCTTCAGTGGGTACAGAATCAACTCAAAGTAGGCATCTCTCTGATTCTCAGGCAACTCTTTCTCTAACGCCTCAGCTTTCGTAGTCAGTGTCTTCCAATCAGCCTCGACGCGATCGGCCTCACGATAGTTCGTCAAGCTGAAGGTATCCGGATCCAGCAACTCCGGCTTGCGGCGTCTGTTGTATTGCGTGTATCGCGTCATCAGCTCGGCAATTTCATCAGCATGAGCCGAGCCAAACTCGCGCTGAGCCCACATGCGCGTGAACTCCTGCGTCTGGTCCTTACCCCATCGCTCCGGACTTCGTGCCAGCGTGAGGAAGTACTCTATGGGAAATTCCATCGGCTTGAGGTCGCCTACATTGACAATCCAGATGCGATTCGCGCCGTACTTAAGAGCAAGGTTCATCTGCTCCCAGACCTTGGGGATCGGATTGGTATTGATCCACTTGTAATTGCGCGGGTCCCCTACATAGTCGAAGTGATAGTAAATGCCTGCGCCGCCGGTACGTGTACGCTCTTCCGCTGTTGGCAACCTGCGAATGTTACCCCAATTGTCATCGCACCAAAGCAGAGTTACATCATCCGGAACGCGCATGCCTTTTTCGTAATACTGCTGCACCTCTTTGTATAGGGCCCACACCTTAGGGTCGGCTGTCAGCGTCGGCGTGTTGTGTTCAGCCAGGATCTTTCGCTGATCGGCAACAATCTTTTCAAGCAGCGCAATGTTCGCCCCCTCGCTCATCGGCATATCGCCGTCGCCTCGCATACCCAGCGTGATAGTGCTTTCAAAGTTCTTGTTGCGTTCGATGCCCTCGCTCCAGAATTTCTTCAACACATCTGCATTCGTCGAATAATCCCAGATGTTGTTGCCGTGCCGCTTCCACTCCTGCTGCGCGCGCAGCATCGGTTCGTGATGCGAAGTCCCCATCACGATGCCGTATTCATCGGCGAGCCTGGCATTCTCCGGGTCGTCTTCGTTGAATGCACTATTCCACATCGCCGGCCAAAGATAGTTAGCCTTGAGTCTCAGCAATAACTCAAAAACCTTCACATAGAACTTGTGGTTGTAGCCGCCATACGTAGCGTTTACCCAACCCGTCAATGCTGGAGCTTCATCATTCAGGAAAATGCCGCGATACTTCACCGCGGGCTCGCCCTGCACAAACCGCCCCGCGTAGATGTACAGCGCGTCTTTGTGAACCACCGGAACATCCGCCCACCAGTACCAGGGCGAGACGCCAATCTGTTCTGAAAGATCGTATATACCGAAGATAGTCCCACGCTTGTCGCT
>Ga0206979_1023_pt1 | contig 16571 bp, 16 predicted proteins | sample Alteio_BWMinCont_19_FD_153463 | JGI IMG/M metagenome (GOLD analysis project Ga0206979, IMG submission 153463) | Enriched cells from forest soil in Barre Woods Harvard Forest LTER site, Petersham, Massachusetts, United States -... | ecosystem: Environmental > Terrestrial > Soil > Temperate forest >... | reverse complement strand
CTCTAGGCCTTCTTTGTATGCTATTGACATCTTAGCTGAGAAATCTCTATCAGAAATCCCTCCATTTCCTTCCGCCACATTAGCACCAATTGAAGTTCCTGATCTTAATATCTGATTTGCCAAAGCAAATTCGTTCTGTCCTTTTAAATCTTTATAAACATCTACAATCTTCAAAGCGAAAGCATAACTTTTTTACCAATTATGCTATTCTCAGTCATTTTTATTCTTCCAATTAACTATTATCTGTCAAGTGTTAACTGTTAACTGCTCCTTGTTAACTGTACTTTGGAGTCAGTTCTTTAGCAACTTTTTCCAATGTCGCTGTTATCTCATCGCTTAGAATTCCCTTAGCCAATTGATCCAATACCCCTCTGTGTTGAATTTCAAGAAGGTCGAGGAATTCAGCTTCGAATTGTTTTACTTTTTCAATCGGAATAGCTGTTAATAAACCTTTGGTACCCAGATAGATGATCGCAATTTGTTTTTCTACCGGAACTGGTGAAAACTGGTTTTGTTTCAGGATTTCCACGTTACGGAAACCTTTATCTAGTGCAGATTTGGTAGAAGCATCCAGGTCAGAACCGAATTTAGAGAACGCCTCCAACTCACGGAATTGTGCCTGATCCAGTTTCAGAGTACCTGCAATTTTCTTCATTGCTTTGATCTGTGCATTACCACCCACACGAGATACTGAAATACCTACGTTGATTGCGGGACGAATACCAGAGTTAAACAAATCTGATTCAAGGAATATCTGCCCGTCTGTAATTGAGATTACGTTGGTTGGAATATATGCTGATACGTCACCGGCTTGTGTTTCAATAATTGGAAGGGCAGTTAATGATCCTCCACCTTTCACCATATGGCGAATAGATTCAGGAAGGTCATTCATCTGGCTTGCAATTTTATCATCCTTTACGATTTTTGCAGCCCTTTCCAGAAGGCGGGAGTGCAAATAGAATACGTCACCAGGATATGCTTCACGTCCCGGAGGGCGTTTCAGAAGAAGTGATACTTCGCGATATGCTACAGCCTGTTTTGACAAATCATCATAAACGATCAAAGCAGCGAAACCTCTGTCCCTGAAGAACTCACCGATACAAGCTCCTGCAAATGGTGCATAGAACTGAAGTGGTGCTGGATCACCGGCGGTAGCCGCAACGATTACCGTGTACGGCATCGCACCGCGTTCTTCCAGTGTTTTCTGAATGTTCGCAACGGTAGATGCTTTTTGTCCGATTGCTACATATATACAATATACAGGCTTGCCTGCTTCGTAATTACCTTTTTGATTCAGGATGGTGTCAATCGCAACGGTTGACTTACCTGTCTGACGGTCACCGATGATCAACTCACGTTGGCCACGGCCTACCGGGATCATCGCGTCAATTGCCTTGATACCTGTTTGCAGCGGTTCAGTTACCGGTTCACGGAAGATAACACCAGGTGCTTTACGCTCCAATGGCATTTCATAAAGATCGCCCGTGATGGCGCCTTTACCATCGATAGGTTGGCCAAGCATGTTGATAACACGGCCAAGCATACCTTCACCTACTTTAATAGAACCAATCAGACCTGTTCTTTTAACTGTATCACCTTCTTTGATACCTTCGGTGCTTCCCAAAAGTACGGCACCAACGTTATCTTCTTCAAGGTTCAATACAATTGCCTGGGTACCGTTGTTGAATTCGATCAACTCCCCTGCCTGAACTGAATTCAAGCCATATATACGGGAAATACCGTCACCCACCTGGAGAACGGTACCAACTTCCTGAAGCTCTGCTTCAGATTTATATTCTGACAATTCCTGTCTTAAAATTTCGGAAACTTCATCCGGTCTTACCTGAATCATTATATGAATGTTTTAATTGCTGTTTGTAAGTTGATGCCTTAGGTTTTTCAATTGAGTAGAAACTGAAGCATCTATCAGTTTGTCCTCATAGCGAAGCACAAATCCACCTACCAGTTCGGGTGATATACTTGTACTTAATTCCACTTTCTTTTTGGTTTGTTTGGTGAGGAAAGCATCTATTTCTTTTATGACAGCATCAGAAACCGGCATAGCAGTATATACCGTTGCCGTAACAATGCCTTTGGTTTCCTGGTAGAGTTCTATAAACTGCTCAAAAATCACTTTCAAAACAAGTTCACGATTCTTTCTCAGAACGATCTTCATGAAGGCGATAGTCGTTTTCTGGAATTTATCTGCAAACAATTTATTGAGCACCGTCCATTTGGTATGCTTATGTATAATAGGGCTTTTTAGCATCAGGTCAAATTTCCTGCTGGCATGGCAATAAGCCAGAAAGGTCTTTGCATCATTCTCAACTTGCTCGAGAATGTTCTGCTCAACCGCCAGGTCAAAAATGGATCTTGCGTACCGTGCTGCTACTCTTGTTTCTGACATTTTTAGTTCGCGTTTACCTCGTTGATATACGTTCCTATAAGAGATTCCTGCTCTGTCTGGTTTGCCAATTCCCTTTTCAGGATTTTGGTAGAAGCCTCAATAGCAAGCTGAACTACTTGTTCTTTTAATTCATTGAAAGCCCTTTGACGATCCTTTTCAATGTTTTCCTGCGCCTGAACCATGATCTTTTTGCTTTCTTCCTGGGCAAGGGATTTGGCATCTGCGACCATTTTGTCGCGGATCTCTTTTCCTTCCCTTAGAATCCTGTCTCTTTCAGCCCTGGCCTCTGCAAGCAATTGCTCGTTTTCAGATTTCATGGCGCCCATTTCTTCACGAGCCTTTTTAGCTTCATTCAGCGCATCTGTAATAGATTGCTCACGTTCTTTAAGGCCACTTAAAATAGGGCCCCATGCGAACTTGCGAAGAATGAAAAGAAGGCCAAGAAATACCAGCAATGTCCAGAACATCAGCCCGATATTGGGCATGATCAACGGATTCAATAGATATACTGTATGCATATATTTTAAATTATAAGCTTAATAAATCAAAGTAAACCTGTCTCCCGGTTATTTACCGGGAGACAGGCCCCTAATATTGGTAAACCCTACCCTATTTATTGGTCAGGATAAAGCCGATAACTTCGCCGAAAAGAGCAACCCCTTCCACGAGTACTGCAGTCAAAAGCATGGTTGCACGGATTTTGCTTTCAGCTTCAGGCTGACGGGCAATTGCGCTCGCAGCGTTACCGCCGATAAGACCGATACCGATACCTGCACCTAGAGCTGCAAGTCCTGCCGCAAGTCCGGCGCCGATTCCATACATCTGAGATACTCCACTGGTAACTTGTAATAACATAAAATTAAAGTGATTAACGGTTAAATATTAATAAGTTGATAATAACAATTCTAATGATGCTCCTCCTCAGCCACAGCCTGGCCGATAAATACAGCAGTGAGCAACGTAAATACAAATGCCTGAAGGAGGGCTACAAACAACTCAAGGCAACTAATAGCAATAATAAACACGGTGGAGAGAATACCAACTGAAAAACCAGCTGTAGCTGCTTCACCCATTTTTCCAAAGATAAATATAAGACTCAAAAGCGAAATCACTATAATGTGTCCACCTGTAATGTTAGCAAATAATCGAATAGTCAACGCGAAAGGCTTGGTAAAAATACTCACTATTTCCAACGGTACCATAATGATCTTCATAAAGTGTGGCACAGGTGGCCAGAAAATATGCTTCCAATAAGCTCTGTTGGCTTTAATATTTGTCACTATCAATGTAACAAGCGCCAGCGTAAGGGTAAAAGAGATGTTCCCGCTCACATTACTTGAAAAAGGAACCATCCCAAGAAGGTTCAGGAATAATATAAAGAAGAACATCGTAAGCAGAAGCGGCATAAAGCGCTCATACATGTTGGGGATGTTCTCTTTTGCTACTTCATCCCTGATATATACAACTACAGGTTCCATCATAGCCTGGATACCCGTAGGAGCTTTGCCTTTATTCTTTTTATATCCCTTGGCAACGCTCAGAAATACAATTAGCAACAAAATTGCTGCGATGAACATGAAAACCACATTCTTGGAAATAGAGAAATCTATAGGATTGTATTCACCTAGAGTTTCGTCAATTCTTTTCTGAAGGTTTTTATAAACGGTAGGGTCTGTTGTTTTGGCAAGCTCCTTTTCAAATACATCAAGCCTTTCTTTGGCACCAGGTAAAAGGAGGTCTCCGTGTTTGGCGTCAGGGTTATATGGTAATGCATCCGTAAAACCTACCTCCCTTGCGTCTTCAGTAGATTTAAAAAAGACAAGCTTATGGTTTATTTTATCGTAAAAAATCCTTGGAAGAAGTATCTCTACAGGGGTTCCATCAGGCATTTTAAAAAACAACCACTCGTAAGCATCCAACACATGGTGAAACGTTGCTTCTTTTGAATCGAAAGCTTCCGGTTTCGTAGTCAGTTCATTTGCCGAAACAGCGGAGCTTTTCAGAAAAAGAGCCGCGAAAAGGCAGAATGCGAGAGAAAATTTTTTAAAAAACGTGCTTAATGGCATCAAAAAGGGCTGCTTAATTTTGGCGCAAGTTATGTAAAATATAATACACTTCAAAACCAGTACAAATTAAATAAGATGCGAAGAAAGTAATAGCAAAATCTACCTCATGGCCGGGGAATTTTTTCATGAAAATAAACAGGTAAACCATGGCTAAAAGAAGTTTTAACACGATGCCTCCAAGAAAAGCATTTATTAAAGTACCGTCCTTTTTAATTGACTTCACAATTATATAATATGAAGCCATTGTAAGAATATAAAAAAAAGCCGTGTTCCCTAATGATCCCGAGACCAGGAAACTATTGCCATATTTATATAACGGATATAGGGCTATTGCAAGAACCACCACCAGAAACAGTGTAAAACTGCCTCCAAAACGTAAAAAAAGATTGTTTTTCAATTTTTGAAAGATTGCCTGATAAACTGGTACAAAGATACCACAATCATGCCTACCGAAAAAATAATGGTGTAAAGTGAGTCTGTTCTATGGAAATGACGGTCAATCCACATCCCAATAAGAATGCCCACAACCACCTGGGCTACAATTTGCAGGCCCAAACCCATTAAATTTCTATTGGAACTTTCCTGATCAGGCATCAGCTAATGCCTCTTGTTTGCGGGTAATATTTGCTGCTTTAACAGTGTTTTCACCCATTTTGCAGTTTCCTGTAAAATCTGCGCCAGCTTCTATGACTAGTTTTTTTGTAATTACGTCACCGTGCATTCTGCCAGTACCCTTCAGGGTAAGCAATTCGTCAACAATAATATTCCCGAGCACAGCGCCGGAAATATCTGCATTTTGACAAAACATATCACCTTCTATGATGGCGCTTTCGCCCAAAACAATTTTTGCCTTTGCAGTAAGCCGCCCTATAAGCGTACCATCTACACGGATATCACCCGCCGTTTCAATATCGCCCCTGATAACTGTACCAGTTCCAATAAGATTAAGAGAACCTGCGCCGCTGACTTCCGGGCCTTTTACGTTTGTTTTAGCTGAACCATTTTTGCCAATCATAATTTCCTCCTTCTTTTAAAATGATATAAATTCTTCAGGATCGGTAGGGCTTCCGTCAATCCAAAGCTCAAAGTGCAAATGAGGACCCGTTGTAAACTCCCCACTGTTGCCTACAAGGGCTATTACGTCACCCCGACTTACAAAAGTACCAACTTTTTTTAATAAAACCGAATTGTGCTTATAAACTGATACGAGGTTATTAGGATGCTGAATAATAATGTTATTTCCAGTCTGGGCACTCCATTCAGAATATATGACTGTTCCGTTATCTACGGCCTTCACAGGGGCATTTGGGGCAGTAATAATATCCATGGCATTATGATCTTCTCCTGCATCAAAATGCTGGCTGATATATCCCTCTACGGGGGGGAAGAGTTGGAGAGTTGGAGAGTTATAAAGTTGGTGAGTTATTGCAGTGCCTGGGCTTGTCGAAGTCGGTTGGTGCCAGCCCGAACGTTCCGGTACGGTATGGGCGGGAGTTGGTGAGTAGCTTGCGTAATGAAATAAACTTCCCGAATTATCGTTATTTCGAAGAGAAGTTTTGGAAGTATCTCCTTTGAGGACTTTCTTCAGGCTGTCAAAATAAGTATTGTAGTCTGAAACTACCCTTTCAAAAGAATCAACTCTGTTTTGCAGGTGCAAAACTTTAGAAGAACTCATATATGAATTACCGAAGCCAGGTATGGCTTCTTTAATGGGTGTAAACGCGATAAGAAAGGCCCCGCAGGCAAAAGAAAACAGGACTAATGAACTAAGAAGCAATAATAAATTTATTGGGGTAAGCGAGATAGAAATACGCTCTTTAAAGTTGCCCTGATTGTAAACAACAATAATATAACGCTTTAAGAATCTACTAAAAAAACTTTTCCGTTTCTTTTCGTCCATGTGATTATGATAAAAGAGGCAATTATAGGAAAATTTAAAATAATTTTGCTCTTTCAAAGTTACATGTATCGGAATATTAAAGACCACCCGATTTTGATTAAAAAATTTCCTCCTTATTTATTCTGGATTCTAATCCTTACAATAGGACTGTCTTCATGCCAGTCTTTCAAAGGCACTAAACTCTATTATTTCTGGCACAACATGAATGCTCGGTTTAACGGGTATTTCAATGCAAAAGAAAAACTGCTGGATATGGAAAACGACCTGTTTGACAACAAGGTTGATAATTTCAATAGAATCATTGACGTTTTTACCATTACAGATGACAAGACCAAGGATGCTTATAAAACGATCATTGAATCCATTACTAAAAAGTGCGGTACTGTTATAACCAAGCATGGTACCAGCAAATGGATCAAAAACTGCTATTTCGTCATCGGTAAGGCTGAATTCTATAAACGTGATTTTTTTACGGCTATAGAAACCTTTGAGTATATGGCTGAAAAATATGCTGATGACCCTCTTGGGCAAGAATCCAGAGTATGGCTGATAAGATGCCATATGGAAGAAGGTAAAATGAACGATGTGCTGAGCATGATGGCAGCAAACGATTCGGACAAAAACTTTCCAATAGCACAAAGAGGCTATCTGCAACTTGTGGAAGCAGACTATTTTATCAGAAATGGTGAGTATAAAAGTGCCATCAAAAAACTGGAATTGGCTATCCCTACTGTTAAGGTTCGAAAATATGCAACGAGGTATATGTTTATCCTGGCGCAACTTTACCAGGCCACCGAAAAAAATGAAGAAGCCGCTAAATATTATACGATGGTGATCAAACGCCATCCTGGGTATGATTTATCTTTCCAGGCCAAGTTGATGCTTGCACAGGTATCAACCGATGAAGGCCAGGTAGAAAAATACCTGACCAAACTCTTGAAAGATGATCGCAATATTGATTATAAAGACCAGATATATTACTCCCTGGCAAAGGTGGAATTAAAAAATGGCAATAAAACCAAAGCGATTGAATACCTTCAGCTTTCAACGAAAGCAAGTAAGAAAAACAACAATCAAAAGGCACTGAGTTTTAAAACGGAAGCAGAAATTTATTTTTGGATGCCCGTTTATCCTTTTGCAAAGATGTACTACGACAGCGCTGCCAAATTCATCACCCCAGACTTCCCTGATTATGCAGCTTTTAAGGCAAGGCAAACCGTGTTAAGTGATCTTATTTCAAATTTAATTATTGTTCATGATCAGGATAGCCTTCTTAAAATATCAAGGTATGATACAGCAAGGCTATCAAGAATGATTGACAGCAGTATTGAAGCAAAAAAACAACTGGCCATACAGCAGAAAAATGCAGCTAGTAATTCGCAACTTGGCGCACCTGCATTAAGCCTTCCGGGTACAGATAACAGTGCTTTGTTTGGAAGCAGGGAAAGTTATTTTTACAATTCAACCGCCCTGGCACAAGGGAATTCTGAATTTATTTCAAAGTGGGGAAATCGTCCCCTTGCTGATGATTGGAGGAGGAAAACGAAGACATCGACAAATACTAATGATGAAACATCCTCGAATAATCCTGACTCATCTGCAACAAAAAAACAAAATGAGACCGACAATTCTACCAATTCTACTCCCAACCCAAGCAGCAAAAAAATGTCGGCCGAAAAACAAAAATATTTCCAGCAAATACCATTTACAGCTTCTCAAAAGAATATAGCCAACAACAAAATTGAGGAGGCAATGTATTCCATTGGAAACATCTATTATAATAGCCTCGGCGAGCGTAAAAAAGCAGAAGAGGAATTTGAAGACTTATTGAAGCGGTATCCAAATGGAGCTTATGTTGTTCAAACGCACTATAACTTATACAAGGTTTATAAAGACGATTCTAATAAAGTAAAATCTGATTACCACAAGAATATTGTCCTAACTGATTTTCCCGGCACCGTTTATGCACAGTTGATTGTAAATCCTGACCAGCTAAGGCAACAGTTTTTGAAAAGCAAAAAGAACGAAGAGCTTGAAAATGCCTATAGCATAGCATTCCAGCATTTTAATGCAAATGACTGTAATGCTTTGGACAATGATATTCAGCAAGCCAATGTTCGATTCAGTAAAAACTATCTGAAACCAAAATTTGAATACCTTGCTTTGGTTTGCAAAGGCAAAAAAGATTCTATTAGCAACTTCATTGGCAATCTCAGAGGATTCCTCACAAAATACCCCGGGGAAGAAGTAAGCAAGCAGGTACAAGACGAAATCCTTTATCTAGAAGGCATACAAAGAAAACGTAAAGCTGAAGCCTTGTCAAAAGATTCCGCAAAAGCAAAATCTATGGTTCTTGCCGGAGGCGATAACGTTAAAGTTGACTACCAGAAAACGCCAAACCAACCACACCAGTTTGTTATGATAATACCTGCTATAAATGATCTGAATGCTGTAAAAAAAGCGCTGGGTGATTACGATAATGAAAATTATCAAAGCCAGCAGCTAAAAATCAATTCTTTCAGCTTTGGTACGGACCGGCAAATTGTGCTGATTCAGAATTATAAAGATTATAACCAGGCGCTCCAATATTATCAAGACCTTGAAAAATCGCCGGATTTCTATAAAAAACTGAACCTTAAATTTCATGAAGAATTTATTATTTCCGATACCAATTTTGGATTGTTTAATAAACACCAGGATGTAGAAGGTTACCTGAAATTCTTCAAAGAAAACTATCTTAATTGAAATGGGAAAAGAGGGGAAAGTGAAAGCTAAATTTTATCGTCGTTTCTGGTTGATAGCCATCTCATTGATCATATTACCGTTACTTTTTGTTCTATCAGTGATTTTGTTCGGCAACTTGCCCGATACAAAAGTCCTAGAAAACCCAAAAACGAACCAGGCCTCAGAAATTATTTCAAGTGATAATGTAGTCATTGGTAAATACTATGACGCTAACAGAACTCCTGTTTCATTTGCGGAACTAAGCCCGCAACTTATACAAGCCCTGATTGCTACAGAAGATGTAAGATTTTACGATCATTCTGGCGTGGATTTCAGAAGACTTTTTACAATCATTTTCTATAACGTAGTAGGCAAAAAACAAGGTGCAAGTACCATAAGCCAACAGTTGGCCAAAAACCTGTTCCCCAGGGACCAGAAATTAAATAAACTGCAACTTGTTTGGCGGAAAGTAGAAGAATGGGTTACAGCTACACGACTGGAGCGACTGTATACCAAAGAAGAAATACTGGCCATGTATTTAAATACTGTCGAGTTCAATCACAATGCGATAGGTATTAAATCAGCAGCCCAGATTTATTTCAATACGTCACCCGACAAACTTACAACTGTCCAATCAGCCATGCTTGTTGGTATGCTCAAAAACTCAAGCTTGTTTGATCCTATAAGCAGGCCAAACAATACACAAAAAAGAAGGAATACAGTTCTTCATTTACTTAACAAGGAAGGCTATATCTCAGATGAAGAATGTGCAGCGGCCCAAGCCAAACCACTGGGTGTAGATTATCATCCTGCAGGCCATACTGAAGGCATTGCCACTTATTTTAGGGAAAAATTACGTCCTGAGGCAAAAGCAATTGCCGCACAATATGGAAAAGATATCTATACAGATGGACTGAAAATACATGTGTCAATAGACAGTAGATTACAGAAATACGCTGAAGAGTCTGTAAATCAGCATTTGAAGGTCATGCAAAAACTTTTGTATAGTCAGTATAAAAACAGCAACACAAAGCCCTGGTCTGAGGTCCCCGAAATTGTAAGCACCTCCATGAAACAGTGTGACAGGTATCATGAAATGAAAAAAGATTCAATACCGGAAGATCAGATTCTCAAAGCATTTGAAAAACCGGTGAGGATGAAACTATTTTCATATAATGGTGATATTGATACCGTTATTTCTCCCCTGGATAGTATTAAATACAATCTTTATTTCCTGCAAACAGGCTTTATGGTTATGGAGCCAAATACCGGACTGGTAAAAGCCTGGGTGGGTGGCATCAATTATAAGTACTTTAAGTACGACCACGTAACCAGTAACCGCCAGGTAGGTTCTACATTTAAACCATTTGTATATGCAACTGCTATCATGAATGGGTATTCTCCTTGCCTTAAAGTATTGAATGTGCCAGTGGTTTTTGAAGATAGTTATGGACACACCTGGTCCCCCCAAAACGCAGACAATATGTTCGATGGGGAATGGATGACCCTTGCCAAAGGATTGGCAACTTCCACAAACCGTATCACGGCATGGGTGATGAAACAGGTTGGCGTAGAACCTGTTGTCAACCTGGCTCATAGAATGGGCATCAAAAGCCATCTGGATCCAGTGCCGAGTCTTTGCCTGGGCACTGCAGACCTTTCTGTTTTTGAAATGGTTTCCGCTTTCAATACGTTCAATAATAAAGGATCATATATAGAGCCGATATACATCACCAGTATAGAAGACAAAAATGGCAACGTACTTCAGAAATTTGTACCCAAAACGGAGGACGCACTTGACGAGAACAAAGATTACGTGATGATCAATATGTTGAAGGGCGTATGTAATGGTGCCTTGTATGGTACCGGCTCTAGGTTGCGTAATAAGTTTAATCTGAGGGGACCAATGGCAGGTAAAACCGGTACTACTCAAAACCACTCCGATGGCTGGTATATGGGATTGATCCCGCAGCTTACCGGCGGTGTATGGGTAGGTGGTGAAGAACGCGCGATACATTTCAACAGCATGGGCAATGGACAGGGAGCAGCCCTTGCAATGCCGATTTGGGGTTATTTCCTGCAAAAAGTATATGCGGATAAATCACTGGGAATTACTGATGATAAGGATTGGGAGAGACCAGCCGGTGATATTGGTGTTGAAATGGACTGCGCCAAATACGAAACAAATAAGCCACCAGATGAAGGCACCCTCGAAAAAGAAGTTTTTGGGAATGACTAATGACGGAAGAACTTAGAAAGCAAATACGTGATATACCTACGCATCCTGGTGTTTACAGGTATTTCGATACTGAAGGAACCATCCTTTATATCGGCAAGGCGCGGAATTTAAAAAAAAGGGTTTCCTCTTATTTTGTTTCCAAATCAGATTACAATTTCAGGTTAAGAACGCTTGTCTCCAGGATCAGGCGCATTGAATATACAATTGTATCGACCGAATATGAAGCTTTGTTGCTGGAAAACAGCCTGATAAAGCAGTTCCAGCCTCGCTACAATATCAACCTCAAAGACGATAAATCCTATCCTTTCTTAGTCATTAAAAATGAGCGCTTCCCACGGGTATATGCCATGAGGAATCCGGTAAAAGATGGCTCTGAATATTTTGGTCCCTATGCGAGTGTGAGTACTATGAAATCTATCCTGGACCTGGTGCGCAAACTGTTTCTGACAAGAAGCTGCAATTTTTCGCTGACGGAAGCCAATATACAGGCACACAAATTCAGGGTTTGCCTTGATTATCATATAGGATTGTGCAAGGGGCCTTGTGAAGGTCTGCAGACTGAAGAAGATTATAACAACAGTATCAGCAATATCCGTGAAATACTAAAGGGGAATACCCATCTTGCCGTGCAGCATCTTGAAGAAAGGCAACAAATCGCCATTGCTGAATTAAATTTTGAAGAAGCACAGCTGCTCAAAGAAAAGATCGGGCAACTTCAGAAATTCCTTTATAAGTCGACAGTAGTAAATCCGTCTATCAATAATGTAGATGTATTCTCTATTTTCTCCAATGAGAAATATGCGTTTGTCAATTATTTACGTGTTGTGAACGGAACCATCATCACAACAGATACCTCCGAGTTCCGCAAAAAAATGGATGAAACGGATTCAGAGATATTAACCCTGGCTATTGCAGACCTTAGAGAAAAATACGCGAGTGATTCTAAAGAAATCATCACACCGTTTCAACTATTGTTACGGATTGAAGGCGTGAAGTTTACCGTGCCTAAACTAGGGGATAAAAAGAAGCTTATCGACCTATCAAAAAAGAATGCTTTTTCTTATTTCCAGGACAGGCTCAAAGCCAATGAACTCAATAAAGACCGGAGAAAAAACACAGAACTCCTTTCCCAGATGAAACTTGACCTGGGATTAAAAGAAATTCCATATCATATTGAGTGTTTTGACAATTCCAATATCCAGGGAGCATTCCCGGTTTCTGCCATTGTGGTATTTAAGAACGGAGTTCCATCCAAAAAAGACTATCGCATTTTTAACGTAAAAACTGTCGTTGGGCCGGATGATTTTGCTACTATGGAAGAAGCGGTTTTCCGCCGCTACCGAAGAATGCTCGAAGAGAACACTCCCCTACCCCAATTGATTATCATTGACGGTGGCAAAGGCCAACTTAATGCTGCGCTCAACAGCCTGAATACATTGGGAATAACAGACAGGGTTGATATCATCGGCATCGCCAAGCGCCTTGAAGAAATCTACAAACCCGGAGACCCGATTCCACTCTCCATCAATAAAAAATCCCAGACCCTCAGGCTTATCCAACAAGCCCGCGATGAAGCCCATAGAACAGGTATTACCCGCCACCGTAAAAAACGCAACCAAGGAAGTCTGCAAACATCCCTGACCAAAATTCCAGGTATTGGTGAAAAGACATCTGAAAAACTATTGGCACATTTTAAGTCTATAAAGAAAGTGAAGGATGCTTCTGTTGAAGAGATTGTGGCAGTTGTAGGCAAATCAATGGCCGAGAAGGTCAGGAAGAGTCTGGGGATTTGAGAGTTTTAACCTCTTGCCAGCTTACCCACTACCTTTAATGCCGAATCTATTTTCTCGTTCCAGACCATACCAAAACTCATTTTTAAACAATTATTATATTGGTTTTGAAGGGAATAAGTCCTTCCCGGCGCGATGCTTATTTTATGTTTCATGGCTCTGTTATACAATTCTACCGTATCTACTTTTTTATTTAGTTCTACCCACAAATGCATGCCGCCATGTGGCCTGGTAACTCTTGTATCTTCAGGGAAATACTCACTTATGGCGCGTTGAAATTGCAGAGAATTTCGATGCAAGGTTTGTCTTAGTTTGCGAAGATGATTTTCATATCTCCCGTTTTCTAAAAAACTACCGACAGCTTCGTGTGTAATAGATGTAGAATAGAGCGTATGACAATATTTGGTTTGGGCTACCTTGCCCCTGAATTTGCCAGGAGCCACCCAGCCCACCCTATACCCAGGCGCCAGGGTTTTAGAAACGGAGCCGCACCACAATACTATTCCGCTTTCATCATAGGTTTTGCAGGAGGTAGGACGCTGGTTTCCAAAATACAGATCAGCAAACAGATCATCTTCAATCAATGGAACATTGTGTTTTTCCATTAGTCTGACAACCTCTTTTTTATGTTCATCCGGCATACAGCTCCCAATCGGATTGCTGAAATTACTGACGAGAAGACATAACCGTATCTGATTTCTTTCAAGTGATTTTTTCAATGCCTCGAGCTCGATACCTGTTACGGGATTGGTTGGCAATTCCAACACATTTAATCCGAGGTTTTTTGCCAGGTGCAAAATTCCATAATACATCGGACTTTCTACGGCAATAGTATCACCCTTTTCCGACAGAGAACTCATACAAAAAGACAAGGCCTCCATACATCCCGATGTTGTAATGATATCATTTGCATTCAGTTCTCCACCCCAATGCAATGACCTGAGTGCAATTTGTTTGATTAGTTTTTGATTCCCATACCGATCGTAGTTTATACCACTATTGGGTAAGTCCCTGGTAGCATTTACAATGGCTTTATTAAGCTTGGCAATCGGTAAAAGTTCAGGTGGAATGATACTGGTAGATAACAAAACATCAGCCTTACCTGCATTGAGATAAACGGCTGAAAAAATATCATCCACATTCTCTGTATTCATGGCAACCACAGGTTGGCTTGTACCCGGGATATTCCGGAAATGCTTGTGAGCGAATGAAATATAATACCCTGATTGCGGTCTGGATTCCACCAATCCACGGTTCTCCAGCTCGAAATAAGCTTGTTGTGCCGTGCTAAGGCTCACGCCCTTTTCCTGGCAAATGGTCCGTAACGAAGGTAATTTATCACCTACTTTCAAGACATCCTTTTTTATCTGCTCCTCAATAGTGTTGGCGATCTGCAGATAGATAAATTCACTTTCTTTCATAATTTAAACTGTATCTGTCAAAATTAATAAAACTGTATCTGTACTGGCATAAATTTATCATTGAAATTTGCAGCACATAAAAATGAATACGATGGGTTGGTTACCTGAAATCATAACACTTACCGGGGAAATAGTAAAGCTAATTCCCTTAGAGAAAGCACTTTATCATCTTGCACAAGAGAAGAAAATATGGGAGTTTTGCCTTGAGGACTATGGCGATCCTGTAAGATTTAATAAGGAAATCTTTTCAGACGCATTTGTTGAAAAAGCAAATGGCCGCCAATATCCTTTTGCAATATGGCATATTCCAGACCAAAAAATAATCGGAACAACACGATTCATTGATATAAATCCAGTCAGAAAAAAACTCGAAATAGGCCAAACCTGGATTCATTCGGATTATTGGGGCACTGGAGCAAACCTTGAATGTAAATTATTGCTATTGACCTATTGCTTTGAGGTTTTAGGAACAATTCGGGTTCAATTATGGGCAAATGTTAAAAACCTACGCTCCAGAAAAGCCATCGAAAAAATCGGTGGCAAGTTTGAAGGCATCATCCGAAATATTTCTTTGACTGATAACGGAACCAGGCTCAATGGCGCTCTTTATAGCATTATTGACAGCGAATGGGATGACGTAAAATTAAATCTGACAAGGCTTTATAAAAACAAGAAGAATGGCTGATATTACCTATCATAAAGCAGATCAAAATGACCTGCAAACGCTTATTAACCTTCGGATTGAATTTTTGACAGAGGTTCAGCATGAATGTCTTTTCGGTGAATCTTCGACTGAATCAATCAAAATTTTAAAAAAAGACCTGGCAGACTATTTTGTAAAATCGCTTAATGACACATGTATTTTTTATCTTGCCAAGGATGCTAATGACGACATTGGTGTTGGAGGCCTTGTTATAAGGGAACACCCTGGTTCGCTTAAGAATCCATCCGGCAAATTTGGATACATCATGAATATGTACACCGTTCCATCTTACAGAAAAAGAGGTATTTGCACTGATATTTTAAACCTGCTGATTACCGATGCCAGCAAACTGGGAATCAGCTATTTTGAACTCCATGCCTCAAAGGAAGGTGAACCTGTTTATCAGAAAAACGGATTTGAACTTACAGACCAGCCTAACTACAAAAGGCATGTTGAAACATTTTAAAATACGTTTCCTGAATAATAAAACAAACACAGTACAATGAAAAAAATCTTTAAACTAATCCTCTTTGCAACTCTTTTATTAACAACTACAAAAGCATTTTCGCAAACAACAATTCCATACGGCGATAATAAAGCATTAGGAAAATATATTAATATAAATGGCATCAAAACATATTATGAGGTATATGGTAGCGGCGCTCCATTGCTTTTAATACATGGGAATGGAACCGGTATCAAAGGATGGACGCCACAAATTGAATATTTTTCAAAAAAGTATAAAGTATATGCTGTAGATGGAAGAGGCAGAGGCAAATCAGAATTGGGAAAAGACACTTTAAGTTATGTGCAGTTAGCCAATGATATGGCTACCTTCATTAGCCTGATGAAATTAGATTCGGTGTATGTGCTTGGCAAAAGCGATGGTGGGATAATAGGGATATTACTCGGTATTTATTTCCCAGATCATATCCGTAAAATAGTAGCATTTGGGGCAAATATGTGGCCGGATTCAACAGCTCTTTATACCGCCTGCGTGGATGGTGTCAAAAAAGACAGAAGAAATGCGGACAGGATGCTTGCAGCCAAAGACACGACTAAAAACTGGCACCTGGTTCAGCAGTGCAATCGAATGATGGAATTTCAACCCCACATTACTGCAGATGATTTGCATAAAATAAAGGTTCCGGTCCTTGTTATGTCTTGCGACCGCGATCTGATACGGGAAGAGCATACTTTCTTTATCTATAAAAATATTCCTTTGGCAGATCTTAGTATCTTTCCCGGCGAGACCCATTATGTAACCAGGCAAAATCCGGAATTATTTAACACAACGGTAGATAGATTTCTGTCACAACCC
>Ga0206979_1083_pt1 | contig 16708 bp, 14 predicted proteins | sample Alteio_BWMinCont_19_FD_153463 | JGI IMG/M metagenome (GOLD analysis project Ga0206979, IMG submission 153463) | Enriched cells from forest soil in Barre Woods Harvard Forest LTER site, Petersham, Massachusetts, United States -... | ecosystem: Environmental > Terrestrial > Soil > Temperate forest >... | reverse complement strand
CAATTATCAATGATCAGTGAGCAATGAAAATGACCGGATTTTTAACTTCTCACTTCTTATATCCCACCTCTTCCTCTTTACTGTTGACTGATGACTACTAACTGTTGACTGATTTCCGTATTTTTGCCGCGAACAAAAGAACAATAACAATGGCTGATTTAAATCAATTAATAACAGATACCAAAGTTCATATGGATACGGCTTTGGAACATCTCGAACACGAACTTGCTAAAGTTCGTGCGGGCAAGGCATCGCCGGGCATGCTTGATAGTGTGTTCGTCGACTATTATGGAACAAGTACACCTCTGAGCCAGGTAGGTACAATAAACACACCAGATGCTCGTACCCTGGTTATACAGCCATGGGAAAAAGCCATGTTAATCCCAATAGAAAAGGGCATAACCTATGCCAATCTTGGTTTTAACCCACAAAATGACGGCACTGTTATCAGGATCACAGTTCCACCGCTTACCGAAGAGCGTAGAAAGCAATTGGTAAAGCAGGCAAAAGATATTACAGAACACGGAAAAATCACCGTCCGTAATGTCCGCAAAGACCATAATGAAGCTGTGAAAATTCTTGTAAAAAATGGCCTTCCGGAAGATGACGGCAAACGAGGCGAAGCAAAAATCCAGGAATTTACTGACACTTATATTGCAAAAATGGATGAAGTGTTGAAAATGAAAGAGAAGGAAATAATGACGGTGTAAAATAGGAGTCAGGGGTTAGGTATCAGGTGTCAGGCGTTCAGCAATATCTCCTGATTCCTGACCCATGACTCCTGATGCCTGTGTGTTTTTTGTGTATAACTAAACTTTTGCCTTCGGACTAAAAGTTTTAGTTTTGACCCTGATTAATCGTATATCAAGTGGCAGAAATATCAGAACTTAAATCTATAGCATCACAGGTACGTAGGGACATTGTGCGAATGGTTCATGCCGTACAATCAGGGCATCCGGGAGGCTCACTTGGTTGCGCGGATTTTATGACAGCACTATATTTTGAAACCATGAACCATCATCCGCAACCATTCAATATGGATGGAACCGGAGAGGATATTTTTATACTATCCAATGGTCATATTTCGCCTGTGTTTTATAGTGTTCTGGCGCGTTCAGGCTATTTCCCGGTTTCTGAACTTGCTACATTCCGTAAGCTCAATACAAGGCTACAAGGTCACCCTGCTACACATGAAGGATTGCCGGGAGTACGTATAGCCACCGGATCGCTAGGTCAGGGCATGAGCGTGGCAATAGGTGCCGCACTGGCTAAGAAACTTAACAATGATCAAGGCATCGTTTTTTCATTGCACGGTGATGGAGAATTGGAGGAAGGGCAGAACTGGGAAGCACTCATGTTTGCACCGTTTAATAAGGTTGACAATCTTATTATCACGATAGACTATAATGAGCAGCAGATAGATGGCCGAACTGCCGATGTATTGTCCCTGGATAACTTGCAGGCAAAGCTTGAAGCCTTCGGCTGGAAAGTACTTCATACCGACGGTAACAATATGGAGCAGGTATCCCAGACCTTGAGAATAGCAAAAGAAGGCGCACATAAACAGGAATCACAAGCCATAATCATGAAAACGGTCATGGGTAAGGGCGTTGATTTTATGGAAGGTACACACCATTGGCACGGCGTTGCGCCAAACGATGATCAACTTGCAAACGCGCTTTCACAATTGAAGGAAACTTTAGGCGATTATTAATTTAATGAAAAGCTTGTTGCGCACATGTGGCTTATACAATTCTGTAGTCTTTTGTGTGCTTCTATTCAGCATACTCGGTTGTTTTTCCCGGGTAAACGCTCAAACTACTGATAAAAAAACACGCTTTCTTTTTATGCTCGATTGTTCGGGCAGTATGTGGGACGACATTAATCGCGGAGGGCGACAGAAAATTGTCGTAGCTAAAAGTATATTGAGTCGGTTGGTTGACAGCTTGCAACACCTGCCAAATGTCGAGATGGCATTGAGGGTTTATGGCACCTCGCCTAAAAACAAATATGATTGTAAAGACACACATCTTGAAGTTGGTTTCTATGATCATAATTCTGAGGATATTATTGATAAAGTCTCTCGTCTCGAACCAAGCGGAACTACGCCCATTGCTTTTTCTTTAACTCAAGGGGCGGATGATTTCCCGATAACACCCGGAAAAAACATCATCATTTTGCTTACAGATGGAGTTGAAGAATGCAAAGGAGATCCTTGTGCTGTGTCGCAATCATTGCAGGCGAGGGGAGTCATTTTACGGCCCTTTATCATTGGTCTCGGAATGAGTACCGATTATTCGAAATACTTTGGATGTGTAGGTACTTATTTTAATGCAGCAAATGAAAATGACCTGAAAAATATTCTTTCAACGGTTGTTACCCAGGCGCTTAATAATACAACTGTCCAGGTTTATTTAAATGATATAAACGGTAAACCCACTGAAAGCGATGTTGATATGACGTTTTACGACGCCCGAAATAAAATTGTTGCTTACAATATTTATCATACCATGAACGCTGCCGGGATGCCTGACACCCTGAAGATTGATCCACTTGCACATTACAATCTTGTTGTACAAACCACGCCACCGGTTTATCAAAATGATATCGAATTGAAACCGGCTAAACATAATATTATTGCCCTGGATGCCCCACAAGGAAAACTTCAGTTGAAAGTAAAAAACAATGGATCGTATGTTTTGAAATGCCTTATTAAAAAGACCGGGCAAAAGGATGTGGTTTATGTCCAGGATTTTAATTCTATTCATAAATACATTGTTGGAACCTATGACCTTGAGGCGCTTACGTTACCCCGCACGCGATTAAGCAAAATAAATATTGACCAAAGCCAGACTACAGATATTGAGGTACCTCAGCCGGGTAAACTTGAGCTCTCTTATGTAAGAGATGTGGTTGGCAGTATATATGTAATGCGAAACAACAAGCAGGAATGGGTAATTGATGTAACGGGCGCGGGTGCAGAACGGAAGGAACTGTTTAATCTTCAACCAGGCAACTACAAGATTATCTACCGACCGAAAAATTCACATAATACCATTGAAACGAAGGTGTTAGAAACAAAAATAGAATCAGGAACTTTTACAAATATGAGTCTTCAATAATCAGCATGAACAATTATTTTAACATTCAAAACAACAAGGCCACCCGTGACGGATTCGGAGATGGCTTGTATGAAATCGGCTCGGCAAACAAAAACGTAATTGGATTGTGCGCTGACCTGACTGATTCACTTAAAATGGGAAAATTTAAAAAAGAATTTCCGGATCGTTTTGTTCAGGTTGGTATTGCAGAAGCCAATATGATGGGTATCGCTGCCGGGTTAACTATTGGGGGTAAAATCCCTTTTACAGGTACTTTCGCCAATTTTTCCACGGGAAGGGTCTATGATCAGATACGCCAATCTATTGTTTATTCAGGTAAAAATGTAAAGATCTGTGCTTCACATGCGGGCCTCACCCTGGGTGAAGATGGCGCAACCCACCAGATACTGGAAGATATAGGCATGATGAAAATGCTTCCCGGAATGACAGTCATTAACCCTTGCGACTATAACCAGACTAAAGCGGCTACAATGGCCATTGCTGAACTTTGGGGTCCAGTATACCTTAGATTTGGGCGCCCATCAGTTCCTAATTTTACGCCTGTTGACCAAAAGTTTGAGATTGGTAAAGGGATTCTCATGAATAAGGGAACAGACGTGACCATTTTCTGTACAGGACATCTTGTCTGGAAATCTCTGGAAGCCGCTCAACAATTGGAAGAAAAAGGTATCAGCGCCGAAGTCATAAATATACATACTATTAAACCTCTCGACATTGAGACAGTCTTAGATTCTGTAAGTGTTACGAAATGTGTAGTGACTGCTGAAGAACATCAGATAAATGGCGGACTTGGTGATAGCATCGCCGGATTGTTAAGCAGAAAGATGCCATTACCGATTGAAATGGTGGCCGTTAATGATAGTTTTGGTGAAAGTGGAAAGCCTGAAGAATTGATGCAGAAATATGGGCTCAGCACAGTTGATATAGTTAATGCCGTTTACCGGACGCTTGCAAGAAAAAAATAATGACGGTAAAAACGCACAAACAATTTGTCGCTCAGCGATGGTGAAATATTAGCAAGGTTTAAGGAAGAGGAAGGCAGAAATTATGCATTTAATCTCTTGGTACGCAAGTATCAGCAAAAATTATATTGGGTTATTCGTCGCCTGGTAGTAGACCATGATGATGCAAATGACCTGATGCAGAATGTTTGGGTAAAAGTATGGCAAAACCTCGATTCATTTAAGGCAGAATCTCAATTATACACATGGTTGTACCGGATAAGCGCTAATGAAGCGCTTACATTTTTAAGCAAAAAAAAGAAACGATTTTTTCTTAAACTGGAGGATGTTGATAAGGAATTGTCAGACAAAGTTGAGTATGATACCGGGATAAGTGGAGACGAGATACAGATCAAATTGCAAAAAGCAATAATTTTATTGCCGGAAAAACAAAGACTTGTTTTTCACATGCGCTATTATGACGAAATGCCATATGAAGAGATGTCAAAAGTACTGGGAACATCAGTTGGAGCCTTAAAAGCCTCATATCATCATGCCGCAAAGAAGATTGAGAGTTATTTAACAACAGGGAATTAAACCTTATATATTAATGAATGTCTATATAATTTAGTGAAGGGACCAAATAGGAGCGTGAAGAACATGGAAGATATAAATTTTGATAGAAATGAGCTTGAGCAGATAGCCCCGGAGTTGAACAAACTGCAAAAGATGAATGTGTTTAAGGTTGAAGATCAATATTTTGAAAAATTACCTACCATGGTAATGGACCGGATACTCGAGAAGAAATCCCGGAAATTAATTATAGATTTGTCCTGGCTGTTGCAGCCGAGATGGGCAGTTACTGTCGCTGTATGTTTTTTAGCAGTAATAGGGGGCAGTTTTATGATATTGAGAGAAATAAATGCAGATAAACCAATGCCGCTGGCCGAGGTACAGCAATTATTGAATGAACCGATATCCAGGGAGGCCGTAATGGATAATGTTGATGAAGATGTTATGATAGAAGCAATTGCATCAGCTCCGAAACCGGAGAGTAAAGAAAATAAAAACTTAAACACGAAGAAATCAGCAGATAAAAAAGCCCTGGAGCAATATATCCTGGATAATGTTGATGAATCTTCGCTAACAGACGAACTATGAGGATAAGCCTACCGGCAGCTATATTCCTGCTATTTTGTACTCTTACACAGGGCTTTGCCCAGGAAGCAAACCCATCGCCCCAGGTTCAAACCATAAGGAAAGAGATATATACCAGGGTTTTGAATCTTAATACGGATGAAGCGAGCCGATTTTGGCCGGTTTTTAATGAAATGCAGGCAAAGCTGAATGAGATTAACAAAAAGACAAGGATTGAAAGACAAAATATCAGCCAGAACTATAATACGCTGACAGATGCTCAAATGGAACGGGCATTGGACAATATGCAGGATCTTCAGCAACAATCACTTGATATCCAGAAGAAATACTACCAGAAGTTTAAAAAGCTGATCCCAATTAAAAAAGTAGCCCTGATGCCCAAAGCAAAAAGGGAATTCGAAAAAGAACTCCTGAAAATCATTCAGGGTTATAAAGATTCGGATGAGTAGGATTTAAATGCATTAAGTCTTAATCGGATTCATTCCATGATATTTGGGTATTTATTTAGAATTATTTTGCACTGATTAATAATATCGGGCAAGTATGATTGATCAATATTGATTTCATACTCATGTTTCTCGATGTCTGGGTGTTGTGTAATTATTAAGTCTCCCTTTATTTGTCCCTGTTTGTCAATCCTTAAATTGAGGCTGATATTTGACTCCAAACATTCAAGTTGAATTTCGCCATCTAAAAGTCTATTTACCGTTTCACAACTTTCCATAAAGCTCTGTATTTCAATGACCCTAATTTGCATACAGAATTCAATGAGAGACCACTCAGATTTATATTTTACTTTTATGTCAAGCCAATTTCTATCCCACGCAAGCTCAGAATCTAGATAGGGACGATCAAGTACCCATAATTCAAGGTTTTCTATCGTTAAATCAGGATCCGCCATTATTAAGCTCAATATATTACTCTTTTCTTAATTGTAATTATTATATCATTTTATAACAAAAACCGCATATCCGACAATTCTTTTCCCACTTGTCTTACGCCTTCTAAAATACGCTTGGTTTGGGATGGAGATGGTTTTTTGCTACCGTTGATATATTGTGCCAATAAGCTTTGATTCATGCCAATCCTTTCCGAAAGGGCTTTTGCGTTTATGACCTTATAAAAAGTAAAGAATGATTGAAGGTCGAGTGTTAGTATTAAGTCATTTTCAGAAATCAATGGATTTTGAAGATATTCAAAATAGAGATTAAGTGCTTCAATGATGTTGGCTTTGATTTCTTCAAGACTATCTCCTGCGGTATATACTGGATATTTATCAACTCCTGCCGAGAATCCTGTATTTGTTTTTTCTATAGTTACTTTTATCTTTTGCATAATTCTGTCTATTTTTTTATGCCTGCTTTTTTTAAAATTTTGCTTTGCAAACCCTTCCCAATTTCTTTATTGCCGTGATCAGGAACCACAATTGGGTTATTTAAGTCATTGGGATGTACCATGATAATGTGGCTACCGGTTTGCCTTATTTCAACCCATCCATTTCGACTTAAAATCCTAATCAGCTCGCTGTATTTCACGAGCCAAAAGTAATAAATTTATTACATATACACTACATCTGATAAAAATGTTCCAATGCACCATTAAATTCCCACCTTTTCAAATTGCTGTATCTTTACGGCAATTTCAAAACTGATAATTCTTGTGATTTCCCAAAGACAACTTTTTCTTTCGCAACTTGCTCAAACCAGTCCGATTCCATTAGGTCTTGAGATAGACCATGCTGAAGGTTGCTGGCTCTACGATGTCAATGGGAAGAAATACCTTGATCTCATATCCGGCATCAGTGTCAGCAGCATAGGTCATCGCCATCCTGCAGTTGTTGAGGCAATTAAAGCACAGGTTGATAAATATCTGCACGTTATGGTCTATGGCGAATACATTCAAAGCCCCCAGGTAGCTTTTGCCAAGTTGCTTACTGATCATTTGCCCGAAGCATTGAATTGCGTATTCTTCACAAACTCAGGTACAGAAGCAACCGAAGGAGCTATGAAACTGACTAAACGGGTGACGAGCAGGCCTGAAATAATAGGATGTTACAATAGTTATCATGGCAGTACTCAGGGAGCATTGAGCATAGCAGGAGGGGAGTGGTTTAAGAATAGTTTTCGACCTCTTTTACCCGGAACGAGACAGATAAGATTCAATAATTTCGATGATATCAGGGAAATTACAAATCATACTGCTGCCGTTTTTATGGAACCCATCCAGGCAGAAGCGGGAGGTATATTACCATCTCCAGGATATCTTGAAGCTGTGAGATTAAGATGTTCTGAAACGGGTACATTATTGGTTTTCGACGAAATACAAACTGCATTTGGTAGAACGGGATCATTTTTTAACTTCGAGCAAAATGGGGTTATTCCTGATATTCTTTTACTTGGCAAAGCTTTAGGAGGCGGAATGCCACTTGGTGCTTTCATTGCGGATCAGGTAATTATGAACGAATTTACACATGATCCTGTGCTGGGTCATATTACGACATTCGGAGGGCACCCGGTTTCTTGTGCCGCCGGAAAGGCCGCTATGGAAGTATTAATTGATTCAGAACTGGTACAGCAGGTAAATGAGAAAGAAACCTTGTTCCGGTCGAATTTGAATCATCCCGAAATTAAAGCTATTCATGGACAAGGCTTATTGCTCGCCGTAGAAGTCTCGGGTTTTGACAAGGTTCAAAAAATCATTCGGGCTTGTATTCCCGAAGGCCTTATCACAGATTGGTTTCTATTCAATGATAGATGCATCCGCATAGCACCACCATTAATTATCACCAAGGAAGAAATTCTATGGGCCTGCGAGGTAATTAAGAAAGCAATTGGATTATCAATCGATTAGCGATTGATAACCACTTTGCTGTTTACCATGCCTTTATCAGACAATATTTGCAATACATAAATTCCGTTTTGGATGTTTGATGTATTGATTGTGATATTGTTCTCGTTATTTCCCGGAATAATTGAATTTACAATTTTACCCTGGATATTGATAAGGTTGATTTGCTGTGCAGTGCCATTTATTCCCGTTAGATCTGCTGTAATGTGATCATTTGCAGGGTTTGGATATACTTTAATGCTTCCTGCTGTATTTGTTATAGTTTGAATACCGCTAAGGGCTCCTGCAGGTGGTTGAATACCCATTATTGCTTGTTGGCCGAAATTGAAAGCCCCGATGCTGCCTGCGCCTATACCGCCGGTACCAGGATTCAAGGAACTGATTTCAAAATAGCCGTTAAAAGCACCACTCCAGCCCCAATTCACATGAAAATAATTCGGGTAATGAGCGTTCTGAGTTGTATATCCATCAAAAACAAAACAATGACCTTCATTGGCACTGTCAAAACCTGAATATATTACTGGTCGTCCATTTGAAAGCTCTGTTTCCAGCATGTTAATCCAGGTTGAATCTGCGAAACTGCTCCTGGTTAATCCTTTGATAGTGGTAGCATCGTATCCGAAATAGTTTACAAAAGCATTTTCAGCACATTTCTCAGTAGTGTTACGATTCCCGCCATTTGGCACAACATAGGCAGAGCTACCGCCTACTGCTGCTACACCATAATTCATATCAACTGCCACACCGCAATCATACATTAAGGTTGCTACCGCTGTATTTGAAGTAATCAGGTTTGTCGGCATAGCAGACCAGGCATACTTTGTAGTATCGAATGATGCTGAGAGCATACCATAAGATGCATCATTATAGCTATTTGAACCGAGACCACTGGTAGGGTAATTCCAATATTTTAAAACCTGAGCCATTGCAGTAGCAACACAACCGGTAACTGTACGCTGATTATAGCTATTATCAAATGGACACATATCGTTATAAAACGGAGCCTGATCCCAGGTTGTTTTTATCAAATTACGGACATATGGGGCGTTTTTGTTTTCAGCAGGTGCCGCGTTATTTAAAAGAGCAGTCCACTTGTTACTAATTTCTGTAGTGGCAGCGATTTGATTACTCACAATGTATTTGACTTGCTTAGAATAATTTCCCAGCATGTATGACACTTCTGGTGAGGTTTTATTTGTTTTAAAACCAGATTCAGTTGAATAGGCAAGTATTGGATTGCTGGCATCATCAGCTGAAATGATCACAAAACAGTTATCATTAGAGAATATATAGTAGCCATCGTTTGGTAGGCTGCCTGAAGCATTTACCAATGACAATGGCTGTGCAGGTGTGTAAAATATTTCACCTGATAAAAAACTGAGCGCCGCCTGTTTAGCAGTGATTTCGCTAATTGGCTTAGCAATTGTAGCAACCGAAATCATCAGCATGACCAAAAATGCTGACGCTATTTTAACCGATTTGAGTAATTCTTTTGTCATTTATCCTGGTTCTTTTATCTTTTTTCTACAAACATTAACAACACAAAAATAATCCTAAAAAGTTTCTTTATCTAGCCAATTCTACCGTTCCTGACCGATATATGTAATCTTTTTCGCCCTTCACCGTTAGCATGTATAAATAAATGCCTTCCATGCAATCTATTCCCTTATACGTCCCGTCCCATTGGACGGTGGGGTTATCTGATGAAAAAATATTTTCTCCCCACCTGTTAAATATATTCAGTGAGTATGAACTGTAATTAGATGCAAATATATGAAATGTATTATTTAGATCATCTCCATTATGAGGGGTGAATATATCGGGAATCCAGACCAAAGGGTCAAAATTGATGCAGATTTCATTAGATAGTGATACGATATTAGATACTCCGGACTCATTTGCTCTGATTCTCATACATTGCCTATAGCCCTGCAGTGTTTTTATTACGGGATAGATCGTATCCGGTGTCAGTCCGTAAATTAATAGTGAAGTATCAGCATTCAGGCCTGCAGATATTGCGTATTCATTCACAGGCCAGCCCATATACGGAGTCCACCTCAAATGAATGGTTGTATCTCCATCAAAGGCATCTGAAAGTTTGATACTTCGATTGATATTTGTTGAAACGGGGGCTTTGCAGTTATTTTCCGCGACAATCTTATAACTATAGGCATATTGCGCGGTATTTACGTTTTTGTCTGTAAAGAAAGTATGGTTTTCTGTGATACTGTCCAAGAGCCCGAAATAGTGCTGCCCTTCGGTTTCTCTGTATATTTTATAATAACCATTGAAGAAAGTATTATTTATCGGAAGCCAGGCCACATCTATAACTTTATCATCAGCTTCCTCGGTACTTACGTATTGCATGGCAATTGTAAATGAATCGACCTTCACAGGAAGGGTTTTAACAGGGCCCGGACAGCCGTTTTGATTGGTTTCCTGTACCTGAAGGTTTCCGATTCCCGCTATGGTCCAGTTGACAAGGATTTTATTGGATGGGATGCCCTTAATGATTCTGCCCCCGTTGATATTCCAATTATAAGTGGATGCAGGAAAACCTGACACATAATATGCAACACTGTCAAGATTTGGCGCACATACAATACCGGGTCCTGAAATGTTCCCGGTAACAGGTAATTTATACACTATTAATGTTGAATCCCTTTCCACGCTTTCACAACCCGTAGCGGCCATTTTGACAACACTTATGTGCAAGGTATCAATCGGTTTGGTAAATCCTGTATCATGGATAAAAAGGGTGGGAGATTGGTTTTGTACCGGCTGATTGTTTATTTTCCAAAGAAACTTGCTGCCTGAATCGCCAATAACGCTAAACACAGCAGTATCCTGCTCGCATATACCTGGAGGTCCTATGAGTGGCGATATATTGGGGCGTGGATGAATATCAATATTGAGACTTACAGGACTGCCTATACAGGGCCGTTGGTTTATGGAATCAAATGCTGTTTCAGTAACCATAAGAACACCGCTCCCTGCACTGTCCCAATCAACTAAGATGGCAGATTTACCGTTGCCTGATGTGATACTGCCTCCACTTATCTGCCAACTGTAAAATGATCCTGTATTTTTGGTGACAGAATACGGGACATTCACATCATATTCGCAGGTTGATGTATCGCCAACGATAGAGGAAGTGAACAGTTTATAATCTTTTTTGACAAGTAAAGTTACAGTATCCCCGACACAACCCTGAGCCGTAACCTCGTACATTTTAACGGTTCCTGTTCCAAGATTTCCCCAATTGATCGTAATTTGAGGTCCATTTCCCCCGGTTATTATCGTTCCGCCGGATACAAACCAATTATAGGTTGCTCCTTTTTGTGCGGTAGTCCAGTAATCTATGGCATTGGAATTTGGGCATACAGATACACTGCCATATATTTCAGCTGCCACAGGTGGCGCCACCATTACTTTAAGTTCTGTAGTATCTGAAAAGCACCCGATACTATCCTTTGCACAAACCAATACCGTTGCTGAAGGGTTCGCGGCAGGCCATTTTATAAAAATCGTCTTTGTATTACTTGAGATATTGCTAAGGGTGCCACCAATAACTTTCCAAAAAAAGGTTTCTTTGGAATTTGTAGACACGGTGTATGCCGAAGTAAAATATGCACAGGCGTTATTTGGCCCGTTAAGAACAGGCGGAGGAGGTTTGGTATTGACAATAATTTTCCTGGAAAGGGTATCACCGCCGCATCCATATTGATTTTGCATGGCAGCTGTTATTATTCCGGAAGAATTCGCCCAGTTCACTAAAATGGAGCTATCATTAGGCTTGTATAAAATGGTACCCCCAGAGATATTCCAGGTCAAAGAATCTCCCTTCCCAGGTTTATTTACAAAGTAGAGACTTGGCGGAATTCCCTGGCACGCCGGGTTTGGGCCCTGCAATGATTTGACACCGATAAACGGATTTACATAAATTTCTATTCCCTGGTAAGTTGTTTTGGCCGGGCAGCCGGAATCTGCCACGGTTATCGTAAATATGTGGGGTGATACACTGGCATCTTTGCAGGTAGTTTGCCAGCTAAAATAGGCTGTAACATATTCACCATTAATCGAGTAATTAAAAATGGGCTGGTGGATGAGATTGTTTGGCTTATCGAAAAAACCAGTTTCTGAAAAATTAGCAAGTCCTGCACTATCAGCTACATATTTGATATTAAATGCGAGACGAGAACCGGCTTCGATATTGTAAATGGTAGGCGTGCCATTGTCAATCGGAAGGCTATCGGTAATGGATACCCTTTCCGGTGCTTTTCTGACCGGACAATTGATGACAATAATCTGCACATCGCGCCGGGTCACTGAAATCTGCTTACCCTTGCGGTATTCATGTACATCAACCGCAAGGGCATAACTACCGACAATAGTTGCATATAGGGTCAATATACCTGTATGTTTATCAAGGCTTGCATACCCTGTAGAGCCTAAGGGTTTTACAACACTATAGCCAGTATTATAGGGGATTAGGGGGATGGAGTTTGGCGTAACCGTACTATATGGCCATGACCCGGGAGCTGAGGGGTTAGGGCCACCACCGCCACCGCCGTAAGGAACCGCAAGAGTATATACAAGCGAATCGCCATCTGGCTCCGTAGCGGCATATAATAGACTAACGGTATCATTAGCACAGATATATGGAGCCGGGACTGCATTAAAGAATGGGGAAGTATTTACGGTGCTTGTAGGGGGTATGATCGCAAAATAATTTTGTCCCTGGCTTGTGCCGGGAACATTTATCATAGAGTTCCGGCAACAGGTCTCAAAAAACAGGTAGTAGCCATACGTACTTGCAGGAAGACTAATTATCCCATCAAATATCCCTTCACTAAAACAGGTGTTGGTATTGAACGTGCAACTTTTTGCGGCTCCGGGCGGCGAAACTGCAAATTCTTTAGTTTTATTAATTGCTGGATCTACCGAATCCCCGGAAAGGCTGTAATAACGAACCTGGGGCGTATCAATCGTTCGCTCATAAACGCCAAGGGTAATTGAACTGCTGAATAAAATTGAACTATGTTGACAATCCCTGTACATTTCAATATGTACGAAATAATTGTAAAGGCCCGTTTTTGTTGATTTGCCGAGATATTTGTAGGTTATGCTACCCCCAACAAGATGTGTTGCGCTGGCGATTGGAAGATATAAACTGGCAATAAGAAAGGCTAAAAGAACCGGTTTGAAAATTCTAGTTAATCTGGATAAGATGCCGGATGTCATTCTTATTACCATCTTTTTATTTCATAAACCTATAATACGACTATTACTTGTTTCAAAATTTTACCAAATATATGAAATACCATAGTGATTCCCAAATCTCTTCAAATTAGTTATCTAATGATAAGATAGGTAAGGAATGATGGAAATAGATATATGGCCAAAGAGGTGCTTCGATCCACGATCGCCACAGTTTTGGAGGAATCGCCTAAACCTTTACTAAGGTCCCGCGTTTCTTTTTTGCAGTAGAAGCTTTGACTGCTTCCTTGTCAGATTCAATGAGTTTCAGCAGTTGCGTCATTTTATCCTTTAGTTCCCTGCGGTCAATGATAAAATCGACGAATCCGTGCTCGACAAGAAATTCAGCGCTTTGAAAGCCTTTTGGAAGATCCTTCCCTATAGTTTCTTTAATAACCCTGGGTCCTGCAAAACCGATCAATGCGCCGGGCTCCGCAATATTGAAATCCCCCAGCATGGCAAAAGATGCTGTGACACCGCCTGTGGTAGGATCTGTAAGAAGGCTTATATAAGGTATGCCTGCTCGGTCGAGTAAGGCTAGTTTGGCAGATGTTTTGGCCATTTGCATGAGTGACAAAGCTGCTTCCATCATGCGGGCCCCACCTGATTTTGAAATGACGATCAATGGGAAACGATGTTCCCTGGAATAGTCTATGGCTCTCGCAATTTTTTCGCCCATCACAGAGCCCATAGATCCGCCGATAAAAGAAAAATCCATGCAGGCTACAACAATATCCAATCCATTTATTTTTCCGGTACCGGTACGTATGGCATCAAGGAGGCCTGTACTTTTCCAGGCGTCTTCCAGGCGTGATTCATACGATTTTTTGTCAACAAAATGCAGGGGGTCAGTTGGTTTCAGAGTTTTGTCAAGCTCAGTAAACTTGTTATCGTCAAAAAGTATTTTGAAATAGAGTTCGCTGCCGATCCTGAAATGGTAGCTGAATTCGCAGTTGCAAACGAAGTTGTTTTCTTCGAGTTCGCGGCGGGTTATGGTTTTTTTGCACGCAGGGCATTTTTCCCATACGCCTTCCGGAACTTCTTTTTTTTCTTCAGTAGATGTCTGTATTCCTTCCTTTTGTCTCTTAAACCAAGCCATACTCTCTCTCCTTATTTAATTCAACCCGTAACAAATATACAGAAAATGCCGGAAATGCAATGAATTCCATGCTGACTATTCAAGAAACCCAAAACCGGTAAGGAAGGTTTCAAGAATTGCTTTTTGTTCTTATTAGTTCAGGTTCTAAGCAATTGTTATTTCAGGCGAAAGATATACATCCTGTATAGCGTTCAATAATTCAATCCCCTCTTTCATAGGCTTTTGAAAAGATTTTCTTCCTGAAATCAGACCGCTGCCACCGGCTCTTTTATTTATTACTGCGGTTGTCACTGCTTCTGATAAGTCAGACGCACCTTTTGATTCCCCACCTGAATTGATGAGCCCGTTTCTGCCCATGAAGCAATTTGCAACCTGGTAACGGCACAAGTCTATGGGGTGATCGGTTGTAAGTTCTGTATATACTTTTTCGTGGGTTTTGCCAAAATTTAAGGCTTTATAGCCACTATTGGTTGTTGGAAGTTTTTGTTTGATGATATCTGCCTGGATCGTGACACCAAGATGATTGGCTTGACCGGTTAGATCTGCCGCAGTATGATAATCAATACCATCTTTTTTGAATGCTCCGTTACGGAGATAACACCATAGAATGGTTGCCATTCCCAGTTCATGAGCACGCTCAAAAGCTTCTGCAACTTCAACAATCTGGCGTGCGCTTTCGTCACTACCGAAATAAATAGTTGCCCCAACAGCAGCAGCCCCGATATTCCAGGCATCTTCAACACTACCGAACATGATCTGGTCAAACTTATTCGGGTATGTGAGGAACTCGTTATGGTTAATTTTTACAATAAAGGGTATTTTGTGAGCATATTTGCGTGAAACGGAAGCGAGAACACCATAGGTAGAAGCAACTGCATTACAGCCACCCTCCATTGCTAATTTTACAATGTTTTCAGGATCGAAATAAATGGGATTTGGGGCGAAAGACGCTCCAGCCGAATGTTCGATACCCTGGTCAACGGGTAATATTGACAAATAACCTGAATTTGCCAGTCTGCCATGTCCATATAATGAAGAAAGGCTGCGGAGAACCTGTGCATTGCGATTGGTATCCTTAAAAACCCTGTCAATAAAATCAGTACCAGGTAAATGAAGCTGATCTTTTGAAACAGTTTTAGAAGTGTGGTTTAAAAGGCTATCAGCATCTTTGCCCAGCAAAGCTTGTATTTTGTCAATATTCATGATGTTACGTTCTTTTCTTTATTTTTTCAGGGCGCAAAGGTATAAAAACTCTGTCGAAGGAACAAAGTCATAGAGTCATTGACTTTTAAAAAGTCAATGACTCTGAAAATTATTGTTTTTTGAAGCTGCCATACAAAGTGCGTACAGAATCCTGCTTCCTACGTTGCCGTCCCATTCATCATATCCGGGAGCTACTTCGCATAGATCGAAGCCAATTATTTTTTTATTCGATACGGCTAATTTCTCAATCAGATAAACCGCGTCTTCAAACTGCAGCCCTCCAGCAACCGGCGTGCCTGTGTTGGGGCATAGCCATGGCTGCAATCCGTCAATATCAAAACTGACATAGACATTTTGAGGAAGTTCCGAAATAATAGTATCACAGATTTGATTCCAGTTTTTGCCGTTGTAAATGGATTTCTTTATTTCAGAATCTGTATGCATCACAATCCTGCCATTTGAAGATTTTACTTCTTCATTTTCGCCTTCACTAAAATCACGGATGCCTACCTGCACCAGCTTCGTTATTTTTTCGATCTTCATGGCATTGAACATGATAGAAGCATGAGAATGTGTGAGGCCTTCATAAGCATCTCGTAGATCCGCATGAGCATCAATTTGTAGAATGCCATATTCCTGCCGCTCTGCCAATGCCTGCATAAATCCAAGTGGTACTGAATGTTCGCCACCTACAACACCCACAAATTTTCCCTGGTCAAGGAATGAAATGGTTTTGTCCTTTACATAATCACATAATTGTTGTGACATATTATTAATGTCTGACAAAATCTCTTTTACCTGTGGAGAAGCGCCATCCGGATTGCTGTAATCATTTAGATACAAGCTGGTTCTGGCGCGTGAAACCGCATTGGCATCTATGATATGCTGTGGGATTTTATCCATGGCAAATCCGGCTTTCCATCCTCCCGGATTCATTTCGCTATACAGATCTATTTGGTGGGAGGCTTTCAGGATGGCTTCAGGGCCCTTTGCAGCACCTTCTCTGTATGAAACCGTTGCTTCCCATGGGACGGGTATCAAAACAATCTGAGCATCTTCTACATCAAATGGCAATCCGA
>Ga0206979_1082_pt1 | contig 16715 bp, 12 predicted proteins | sample Alteio_BWMinCont_19_FD_153463 | JGI IMG/M metagenome (GOLD analysis project Ga0206979, IMG submission 153463) | Enriched cells from forest soil in Barre Woods Harvard Forest LTER site, Petersham, Massachusetts, United States -... | ecosystem: Environmental > Terrestrial > Soil > Temperate forest >... | reverse complement strand
ATGGATTTTCAGAATTTTTTAAAACATCATGTCCCCGGTGCCATGAATGCAAATGGCAGCGATGAGGATTTCTGGAACTGGGTAAAAGAAAGTTATACCGTAAGTAACACACCTATCAACCTGAACAATGGCGGCGTAAGTCCGCAACCCAAAGTGGTGCAGGACATGCACAAGCAATATCTCGATCTGTGCAATGAAGGGCCATCTTATTATATGTGGCGTATCCTCGACCAGGGACGCGAACCTTTGCGAAATAAGCTTGCTGAACTGGCAGGTTGCAGTCCTGATGAAATTGCCATTGACAGGAATACCACGGAAGCCATTAACACAGTTATTTTCGGGATGAACCTGAAACCCGGAGATGAGGTTGTCCTTACCAAACAGGATTATCCGAATATGATCAATGCCTGGAAACAGCGCGAAAAAAGAGATGGGATCAAACTGGTTTGGCTTGATTTGCAATTGCCTTTTGAAGATAATGCTGCTATTGTAAACCAGTTTGCATCAGCATTTACAAGTAAGACTAAAGTGGTGCATATCACCCATGTGATTAACTGGACTGGTCAAATTCTGCCGGCGAGAGATATCGCTCGCAAGGCTCATGAAAAAGGCATTGAAGTGCTGGTAGATGGCGCACATTCTTTTGCCCATTTTGAATACAAAATCCCTGACCTGGAATGTGATTATTTTGGAACAAGTTTGCACAAATGGCTGTGCGCACCATTGGGTAGCGGTATGCTTTATATCAAAAAAGAAAAGATCAAAGATATCTGGCCGCTGCTGAGCAATGATAAACCAGACAGCGATGATATCCGCAAGTTCGAGAGCCTGGGTACCAGGAGTTTTGCGTCTGAAATGGCGATTAGTACAGCCATAGATTTTCATTATACCATTGGAGCGAAACGAAAAGAAGACAGGCTGAGATTCTTAAAGAATTATTGGGCAGAAAAGGCGGTAAAAATCCCGGGAGTCAAATTGGGGACATCCTTAAAACCAGAGTTTAGCTGTGCCCTAGCGATATTTTCAATTGAAGGAATTAGTGTAACAGATATTGAGAACAAACTGCTTTCAAAATACAAGATTCATACCTCACCGATCAATTGGGAAATAGGTAATATTCATGGTGTAAGAGTGACCCCAAGTGTTTATACTTCCACGCGAGAACTTGATATTCTGGTCCATGCCATTGAAGAAATAGCAAAGAGATAGCTTCACTATTATGTAACACTTTCTCGCGGAAAATGTGTTTTTGCGTCTTAGCGCCTTTGCGAGAGATTTTTTTTCTCGCAAAGGCGCTAAGACGCAAAGAAAATCTCTGAGCGGAATCAATCGTTATTTGTGCGAAAATGTGATCCAGGCATTCGGGAACTAGCCCCTACTTTGAAAACTTGATTTTCCGCAGCGCTGCAAAACACATATTGAGCATGATGCGGCCGTTCTTGATACGATTTGTCATTTTGGTTTCACCGTACGTACGTTCCATGTAATGAACAGGCATATCAACGATCTTTAGATGGCGCTTGGCAGCCCCAAAGATAAGTTCGTAGTCACCCCAGCGATCATTAACCCCCCATGAACCTCTGAGAGCTTTAATGCGGGCATAATCGGTACGCCAGAGTACTTTTGTACCACAAAGAGTGTCTTTAATTTTTGTTTCAAGAATATAAGTGAAGGCAGTACTGAAAAACTTGTTACCGATTACATTGAACATACGCATGGCTTCTTTGTGCATCGGGTATACCAGGCGTGAACCATTGATAAACTCACCTTTACGTGTCGCGATAGCTTCGTAGAAATAGGGGAGTTCTTCAGGGATCACAGTAAGATCCGCATCAAGGATCATAAGAATATCACAGGACGCGTTATCGAAACAAGTCCATACGTTCATGGCTTTGCTGATCGCGGGAGAGTTCACCAGTTTGATATCTTTTTCAGGATATTTAGCAATCATATCACGAACGATATCAGGCGTTCCATCCGTTGATTTGTCATCCCCGAAAATGATCTCGGTATGGCTACCCAGTTTGGGAATACGTTTCACGGCATCTTCAATATTACCTGCTTCGTTTTTGCACGGAACAATAACGGAAACCGAATACTCTTTTTTGTCAAAGAACAAAGGTCTGGCAATGGTAATGCGTTGCATTGTGAAGAAACGGAATATCGGCAGCTTTGCAAAAAAGCGGTTCAGAACATAACTGATGCCAGGGATATTGAAAGGAAACAAAATCGCCGGGCGATTGATCATCGGATCAAAATTGCTGAGTTGCAATAGGTTGTTTATATCAGCTGAGCTTATCCAGTTATGAATGGCCTGGGGATATTTCAGGTTAAACCTTTCAGCCAGCCTAACCAATGGATGCCAGAGGAAATGGTAATTGACAACAATGATTCTTGTACCTGGATGGCAGCATTTATATATGCCGTCAAATACAGCTTTTACGTCTACTATATCTTCAACTGAACTGACAAGTACATAATCAAAAGTTTCGTTGAGTTGAATATCCTCAGGGTTTTGGTGCAGGAATTTGAGATTTGGATACCTTTTCTGACTCTCTTCAACCTGGAGCAAACTGTCTTCGATCCCAACACCATATCCGGGCTTGAGTTTGTCAAGGATATATCCTATTCCGGAACGTATATGAAGTACACGGGAACCTGGCTCAATAACAAAGGCCAACTGGCTGACCATCTGCCTGTAATAATAGGTATTAGAGTTGATCCATTTAGCCCTTTTTGCGCTAATCTGGTCATTACTGGCAATAGTTTTTTCGCGCAGTTCCTGCAGGTATGGATATTTGATCATGGATTTGTCAGTCGTTCAGTATCAAAGGATGGCAAAGATAATAAAAAGAGTAAGAAGTAAGAGGTGAGAAGTGAGATGTATGCAGGAAGCAGCTTGCGGAGCCACTTCTTACCTCTTACTTCTTACGAGACTAAACAAAGCTTCCTTCCTTCAGTCTTTCACTGTTTTCAGCCACCTGCAGGCCGTCAATAAGCCTGTCGATATCGCCGTTAAGGACGTTATCAAGATCATATAATGTAAGCCCGATGCGATGGTCCGTAACGCGTCCCTGGGGATAATTATAGGTTCTGATTTTGGCAGAACGGTCACCCGTGGAAACCATTGTTTTACGTTTGGTAGATATTTCGTCCAGGTATTTCTGATGCTCAATTTCGTACAAGCGGGAGCGCAAGACTTTTAACGCTTTCTCGTAGTTTTTGATCTGCGATTTTTCGTCCTGTATGGATACGATCAATCCGGTAGGAATGTGTGTAAGCCTTACTGCAGAGTAAGTTGTGTTCACAGACTGTCCGCCCGGTCCTGAAGAACAAAAAGTGTCTTTACGAATATCTGAATCTTTCAGGTCTATATCAAATTCCTCAGCTTCAGGCAAAACGACTACAGATGCTGCTGATGTGTGCACCCGTCCCTGTGATTCTGTGGATGGAACACGTTGAACCCGATGTACGCCGGATTCATATTTCATATGTCCATAAACTTTATCTGAATCCTTGCCCGAAACGTTGAAAATAACTTCCTTGAACCCGCCATTGGTGCCTTCATGGGCGTCAATAACGTCAATTTTCCAGCCTTTGATATCGCAATATTTCTGATACATTCTAAAAAGCACTCCGGCAAAAAGGGAAGCCTCATCGCCACCCGTACCTGCTCTTACTTCCACCAATGCATTCCGTTCGTCCATAGGGTCAGGTGGAACCAGCATTAATTTAATGGCTTCTTCCATTGGTACCAACTTCGACAAAAGTTCGTCGAGCTCCCCCTTTGCCATATCCCGGAATTCCTGGTCTTTTTCTTCTGAAATGATCTTTTTAGAGCTTTCAATATTGCTTAAAAGGTCACTGTATTCATGATAGGCGTCCACGATCTCCTCAAGGTTGCGGTATTCCCTGTTCATCTGGGCAAAACGCTTCATGTCGCTCATGGTATCAGGCTCATTGAGCAGCCTCCCAACTTCTTCCCAGCGGGTTTTTATTTCTTCCAGCTTCTTTTGCAGTTCCACTATAAAAACAATTACGAATTATGAATTACAAATTACGAACGATCAAATATCAGGTAAATGACCTTACTTTCGGGCTGCAAAGGTATGAAAATAGCACGAAAGAGCGGAGAAAGTGAGTAGCAATGCCAATTCACCAAGTTCTTTCCTAAATTTGAGCCCTCAAACGACTTTGATTATGAACACAACCCTTCGCCACGACTGGACACCTGAAGAAATAAGCGAAATCTATAACTCACCGTTACTCGAGCTGGTTTTTAAGGCCGCCGAAGTACACAAAGCCCAGAATAATTTCGGGGAAGTACAGGTAAGCAGTTTGCTTTCCATTAAGACAGGTGGTTGTCCAGAAGATTGTGCCTATTGTCCCCAAGCAGCACGATATCACACGGATACAGAGGTTCAGGCATTGCTCAAAACGGAAGAAGTGGTAGAAACAGCCAAAAGAGCCAAAGCTGCCGGGGCTTCGCGGATGTGTCTTGGGGCAGCCTGGAGGGAAGTTCGCGACAACCGTGATTTCGACAGGGTATTGGATATGGTAAAAGAGGTGACTCGCCTCGATATGGAAGTTTGCTGTACCCTTGGCATGCTTTCGGAAAGCCAGGCACAGAAACTGGCGGACGCCGGACTCTATGCTTACAACCATAATCTCGATAGCTCGGCAGAATTTTACGAAACGATCATCACCACCCGTACATATGATGACAGGCTTCAAACACTGGAACATGTACGTAATGCCAATATTACGGTATGTTCGGGAGGTATTATCGGCATGGGTGAATATCTGGAAGACCGCTATGGGATGTTGCAAACACTTGCCAATATGCCGCAACATCCTGATTCGGTGCCGATAAATGCACTTGTCCCGGTTAAAGGCACACCTCTTGAAAACCAGGAGCGCGTAAGTATCTGGGATATGGTTCGCATGATTGCAACTGCCCGTATCATGATGCCGAAAACAGTGATAAGATTATCGGCGGGTAGAAACGAAATGACCATGCCGGAGCAGGCTTTGTGTTTCATGGCTGGGGCCAATTCCATTTTTGCAGGGGATAAATTATTGACAACGCCAAATCCGACCTTTGATACAGACATGCAGATGTTTGAAACGCTCGGACTCAAAACCCGTGAGCCTTTTAAAGAAAGGAGACAGGGTGGCCACGAAGGCTCTAAGGCACAAAGGGAAAAAATGGCGGATTTGGTTTAAAACTAACCTAAAGAATATTTTCTTCTTAGCGTCTTTGTGCCTTTGTGGCCATGATTAAAATTATATATGGATTTCTTATCCAATAGACTTCAAAAGCGAAAGGAAGATGGGCTGCTTCGGAAGTTATCTTTTACTGATTCCGCTGCTATTGATTTTTCATCGAATGATTATCTCGGTTTTGCAAAACGTAAAGAACTCTGGGAACCGGAAAACCTTGATAAATATGGTTCTACAGGTTCGCGACTTTTAACTGGTAATGATGCAATCACAGAGGAAACTGAAGCTTATATTGCGAATTTTCATCAAGTAGAAACAGGACTTATCTTCAACTCGGGTTACGATGCCAATACCGGACTTTTTTCATGCGTTGCCGGGAAAGATGATACCATCATCTATGATGAATATTGCCATGCAAGTATTAAAGATGGGGCACGATTAAGTCTTGCCAAACATTATAGCTTCAGGCATAATGATCTGGAACATTTGGAATCAAAAATAAAAAGAGCGGAGGGCAACAACATATTTGTTGCTATTGAATCTGTGTATTCAATGGATGGAGATACTGCTGATCTAAAAGGTCTTGTAGCCTTGGCTGAAAGATACAAACATGTTCATCTCATTGTGGATGAAGCGCATGCGACGGGTGTTTTTGGAGATCGTGGACAAGGATTAGTACAACATTTGGGTTTGGAAAATCATTTTTTTGCGAGGATTCATACATTCGGAAAGGCGCTGGGTTGCCAGGGTGCTGTTGTTTTAGGAAGTCATTTATTGAGAGATTATCTGATCAATTTTTCGAGACCATTTATTTATACGACAGCTTTACCATTGCCTAATATTCTGGCTGTTAAACGGGCATATCAACTTTTACAAAGCGAAGATAAAAGCATCCAATTACTCAAAGATCGTATTCGATATTTTAATGAAAAAGTTTCCAGTTCGGGCATCAAAAATATCATAACCAATCAAAGCGCCATCCAGGTTATGATCATTCCGGGTAACGATAATGCAAGATATGCTGCGAAACATTTGCAATCAAAAAATTTTGATGTGAGACCGGTTTTGAGTCCCACGGTTCCTATTGGTAAAGAGCGACTTAGAATATGTATACATTCTTATAATACTGAATCAGAAATCGATGGTTTGGTGGATGAATTAAGCCTTTTAAATCGTATTATCAATCCCGAAGGCCCGCCCGGCCAAGCCATTCGGACGGGGATGACATGATTATAGAAAATTGATGAGCATTTGTTTTGAACCCTGAAAGGGTGACAGATTATTGATACAAAATAATTCATCATTTCAAATTTTACACGAAATATCTTTCACCCCTTCGGGGTTCTTGTCATCGTTCACTTATTATTCTATAATCATTTCACCCTTTCAGGTTATGAGGCGTGAACAGAAGTATATTATAATGTCATCGGTGTATTTCAATCAACAAAACCCATGCATCCAAAACTGACTTCATGAAGGAAAACAGGAACGCAGGGATGAGCCAGTAAATGCCTGGTGCACCTGCCACGATCATCCAAATACCGGCGACAATATACGGCAAAGTAGCCAGCTGGGTATAAATTAGATTCTGAATATACAATCGCTTATATTCGGGTTTGGTTTGGCTTAAAATGCTTGTATCTATTCTTAAAGCAATGCTCCACATCGCAATGCCACAGCAAAGGATTTCAATACCAATAATACTGATAGAAACCTGTGGCACAAGGCATAGTGTGGATACAATAAGTACCATCATTAGCAACCCAAGTGCCAGGCCTGCCCTCCCTGGTAATGTCTTGATTTCTAAAATCCGTTGAAGACTAATTGAAATTCCAACAAAAATAAGTCCGGTAAGCGCTGCTGAAGCTCCTGTTATTGCCACAAAAAAGTCTTTCCAGATTTCCATAGAATTAACTTACTGCTAAATATAAAAATTTGTCTCTGACTATCTTACTTCGGCACCCGGAAGAACATCACTTTCGGGGGACACAAATACCAGTCTTTTTTTCTCATCTTCTGTCAAAAGAATCATTCCCTGACTGAGGATTCCTTTTATTTTACGGGGTTCTAAATTGGTAATAACTGTTACTTGCTTACCAATTAGTTCCTGGGGTACAAAATCTGCGGCTATCCCTGAAACTACCGTTCTTATTTCAGATCCCAGATCAATGAGAAGTTTCAGAAGTTTATCTGCATCTTTTACTTTTTCTGCTTCCAAAACGGTCCCGATTCTTAAGTCTAATTTACTGAAATCATCAAAAGAAATATTGTCTTTAAACGGCTGAACTGCTTTGGCTTCAGGCTCTGCAGCCGACTTGGTTTCCAGAACAGTCTGGGTATTTTGTTTGGAGCGGTTCAGTTTTTCAACCTGCATGGCAATGGCGCCATCTTCAATTTTTTCAAACAGGATCACCGGTTCGCCGATCACGGTGTTTTCTGCGATAAGATCAGGATTTCCCGCTGTATTCCAGTTCCCCGCCGGCATGTTTAGTATCTGCTTCAATTTCTGCGAAGTACCCGGTAAAAATGGCTCGGATAAAATGGCAAAATTCGCTAACAATTGTATGCTGAAATTCAATACCGTAGCAGCCCTTTCAGGATGGGTTTTAATTGTTTTCCAGGGCTCACCATCTGTAAGATATTTGTTACCAAGCCTCGCAAGGTTCATCAATTCTGACAGAGCTTCCCTGAATTTGAATTCTTCAATCAGCGTTCCGATACGTGATGGATATTCTGCCAGTTCATCTATCAAAAACTGCTCAGCATCACCGGTTTCGCCGCGGGGTGGTGTATGACTTTGATAATAATTTTGTGTGAGTACCAACACTCTGTTTATGAGGTTCCCCACAATAGACGCGAGCTCATTATTGTTCTTTGCCTGGAAATCTTTCCAGAGAAAATCATTGTCTTTGGTTTCCGGTGCATTGGAGCAAAGCACATAGCGCAATACATCCTGTTTGCCGGGAAAATCAAGTAAATATTCATGCAGCCAAACTGCCCAGTTCCGACTTGTTGAAACCTTTTCGCCTTCAATATTCAGGAACTCATTGGCAGGGACATTATCTGGCAAAATAAACTCTCCATGTGCCTTGAGCATTACCGGGAAAATGATACAGTGGAAAACAATATTGTCTTTGCCAATGAAATGGATCAATCTTGTGTCATCACTCTGCCAATAAGGCTTCCAGTCTTTGTTTTGTGCTTTAGCCCATTGTTTGGTTGCCGTAATGTATCCGATTGGTGCATCAAGCCATACATAGAGCACCTTGCCTTCTGCGCCCGGCAGGGGTACTGGCACACCCCAGTTCATGTCCCTTGTGATAGAACGCTCATGCAATCCCTGCATCAGCCAACTCCGGCATTGTCCGAGAACATTTGCTTTCCAATCGCTATGGCCATCTAATATCCAACCCTTTAACCATTCTTCATAGTTCTGCAATGGAAGGTACCAGTGTTCGGTTTCACGAAGTTCCGGTGGTTCCCCGCTAAGGCGGGATTTTGGGTTGATCAGATCGGTAGGGTCAAGCGAAGTACCACAGTTTTCGCACTGGTCGCCATAAGCATTCGGGTATCCGCAATTCGGGCATTCACCGAAAATATACCTGTCTGCCAGAAACTGTTTGAACTTGGTATCGTAATATTGTTTGGAAACTTTCTTGGTAAATACGCCCTTGTCATACAAGGTCTTAAAGAAGTCTGAAGCAGTCTCATGATGCTCCGGTGATGAGGTCCGTGAATAGATATCGAAACTGATCCCGAAATCTGCAAACGCATTTTTGATCATGCCATGGTATTTGTCCACCAACTGCTGTGGCGTCACCCCTTCTTGCATGGCCTTGAGGGTAATAGCGACGCCATTCTCATCCGATCCGCATATAAATGCCACATCCTCACCAATTCCGCGAAGATACCGGGCATAAATATCGGCGGGCAGATAACAACCTGCCAGGTGACCAATATGCACGGGCCCATTGGCATAAGGCAGTGCGGCGGTTATGGTATGTCGTTTATAAATTTTCATTTCTAATTAAAAGAGGGGCAAAATTAGGCAAAATTCGGAAAGGGAGGCGTTAGGGGTTAGGCATTAGGCGTTAGTATTTTAAGAGTAAGAGGTGATAAGTAAGAAGTGAGATGTGAACAATCCGTGACGAACAATCATGCGTCAGCAATTCCCCTCCTTCTTTTTAAGGAGGGGTGGCCGCAGGCAGGGGTGGTTTCGGAGAGAACTCTCATAAAAGAACTAATGTAAATTTATTTAAGAGTATTTATTTTCGCCAACCGCCCCGCCCAGCTTGCTGGGCACCCCGCCTTGACTAAGGCGGGGAACCGCTGGCGCATGACTGTTTAATAAAAAGTGCATTCCCATTGTTTTCTGATTGATAAATTCCAAAAAACCGCATTCCCAGCATTTTGGCCTGTTATTCCTGTTTTTTTCATTTTTTTCGATTTTTAACATATTGATTTTAAAATACTTACTTGTAACTCGTTGACAAATATCAATAGATATCAATAAAAGATCAATAGCAAATAGGTTTAAAGGCCGGTTTATCTTTTTCATTTTGTATTTCTCCCGCAGATCTCGCAGATTTTCGCAGATCTTTTTTCACTATCGACAAGTTCCGCGTTTTTCTGCGGAATCTGCGGGAAACATTGTCTGAACTTTCCCGCCTGTTGCGGACAGGGATTTGTGTGATTTATATGATACAACATGATTTATTATTTGGCGAAGCTGTTTTTACTTACCACTTATCCCTTACCACTTACCCCTATCTTTATATACATATATAGCTCAACGCCAAAGTGGCTCCGCATTTCAGAAAAGTATTTTATAACTTATATTAAAACAATAAGTTATGAGCGAATATTTTTTCGAATTTGTCGGCACTTTTTTCAGTCCCGCAGGGACGACATTTTGGTAGATAAATTATTTCACAAGTTTTTGAGTGCCGTAGGTACGACATTATTAGTCAGAAAAATAAAGGAATAGTCCCGGATTTAAAGGCATCGAATTCGATGCTATTAAAATGAAGCTTGATAGAATGAATCAAAAATAGCTATATAGAACTGGACACAGATCTACATTTAGATTTTATCCTCCTTTTCAGGGTTATACCTACTAGCAAGTGAAACGTACAATTCAAATAACCTTTCTGGGTAATTTCTTCCAGCTTCGCTGTGATTTAAAGTATGGTAGAAAGGAGGAATGAATTGTTTGTTCTTTACATTTTCTTCTAAAAGATTCCAAATCTCTCCTGGATTCCTAATAAGGAAGTCCTCAGCTCGTTCTAGATCATCAATATGGATTAGTGATAGCGGGTTAATTTTTATCTTTTTACTTCCTGCTCCAGTCAGCAATTCTTGAAATCTCTTGTTAAAGATGTAAGCAAAAAAGGGAGTTTGTAGTGCTTTATCCTGGACAAATAGACAAGGGTATACTTGATATGCATGACCTAAGGGGAATTTAGGATCTATCGAAATAATATGCTCATTCAACTTTTTAAGTGACAGCACCAATTGATTTATTCCAAAATCCTCAAAAAATTTCTCTCTGTCTCTTTTGTACAAAGCCTCAAGATCACCACCATATTTTTCTTTGTCATAAATATTTCGTGATTTTACTTCCCCCAACAGTATTCTTTTACCATACCGGAAATAAATATCGGCAATTTCAATCTCTCCGTTATTGGAATGCACCTTTAGTTCATCAAATAACTTCAGGACTGAATGGTTATAGTTTTCAAAGGATTTTCGAAAAATTTCCTCCAAATATGTTTGAAAAAAGTAGCCGAACTGGCCACGATAATAATCAATCGTGAATTTATCCCTTCCCTTGTCATCCTTTTGTTTCTTTACCCAGTCAAACCAAAAATCATTTAAAAATTGTGTGTTGGTCTTCTGTATTAAAAAAGCATTATCAGCAATCATGTATTTATTGTGGCTGTCTTTTATAAGAGGTGATTTTTTTATACCCAAAAGTTTCCCTGTATCATCATTTTTAATTCTAATGCTTAATTTGTCAAATAAAGCTGCTCGACGATCTATTACATTCTTATAAAAATTAAGTTTGGGGTTTGTAGTGCTTTCATCAAGATAAATTTCAAGAATCCGAAACATGAATTCTTGAGGTGTCATATTATACTCCTCATTAATATAACTTTGGATTTCCTTTGAAAGTATTGCATGAGAATTGAAAAAATCAATGAGCTGATAACCACGATAGGCCGTGAATATCGGGTCAGTCTCAATTGATAATTCATTGAGAGCAAATAATTTAGAATTTAGAGATTCAAATCCAACTTCGTCATCCTCTCTCAATTTTGTGATTTTATAATTTACAGCTAAAAGATATTTGAAAATAGCTTGCCATACTTCTATCCTGCCCATTTTGAAATCTTCGATATCTGATATTTCTTCAGAGTTGACGATTTCTTCAATTGCAAATAGACAGGTTTGCCTTGTGAAGATTAGTGGGAAATCGGAGTCGCTCTTATAAAATTTATTAAAGATTTTCAGGTACTTATAGTACAACTCCTCAGTTTGGGCAAAATATTTAAGCAATTTCAATTGGGTCCCAATTGTGACGTCAATAAATATTTCTTCTTTAGGTTTTAACCGGTAGTTTAGACCAATAAATTCTATTAGAACGGCTCTCTTAGACAGATCTGAAATAATGGATATGTTATTTTCAGGAGGTTCCGATCCAAAAAATAGTTTATAGTCCAAAATTAAAGAGGCCTCTACAGGTATTTTTTTTGGCATGTGAAGTTAATAAATTTTACTTTGTAGAGCAGCTTAATTTTAACAAAGATAAATCCTTTAATCATGATAAAGTCCTTGCGGTTTAGCACCTTCATTAACTTCATTTCCTCACCCCACCCTCAAACTAAAAATCGCCTCTGGAATAATAATCCCATCCTCAACAAATCTCTTTTCTTCTTCAAAGTCTCTTGCAAAATTTAATGAAGCCAATAACCTTGTGGATCGTTCATTATCTGCTCTTGTAAAAGCTTCAATAGTTTTAAGACCTATGTATTCGAAACCAATTTTTACAACCGCTTCAAGAGCCTCATGCATATAGCCTTGTCCCACGAAATCCGGATGCAGTACATAGCCCGTTTCGGCTTTTTCATTTTCTGTGGATATGTTCCATATGCAAATGGTGCCAATGAGATTTTTGCGTTCGGGTAAAGAGATCACCCAGTAAATACCTTCACCTTTCGCTATAATATTGTCAATCTTGTTGATATGAGTCCGTGCATCGTCAATGGTCCGGGTCAGGTTCATGTCAATAAACTCGTTTACTTTTTTGTCTGACCTCAGGAAAAAGATATCCTGGTCGTCACTCATTTCCATTTTTCTCAGGACAAGTCTTTGGGTATGCAGGGTTGGGAACGGATCAAAATTCAGGTTCAGCATGATTTTAAAATGTTTCGTTTCAAAACGCAATATGGCAATTATTTTGTAATATTGGTATGTATTTTGTAATATTTTCAGCATCTACAATAAAACATCTTGCAGAGATGGGCAAAAAAATAAATTTGTCAAACTATATTTTTATATTTGTTGTTAGTTTGTCATATTGTAATATTACAAAATGAGTAAAAATACGTTGAATTTACAGCAGTTAAATAGTAAAATGCTGTCAATGAATGCGCTGCGAAACATGACGGCTCCCGGTGCCGGTTGGGTCAATGCAGTGCGTTTGGCGATAGGTATGTCCATGAGGCAGTTGGCCAATAGACTTTCTATCACCCGCCAGAGTGTTCTTGATATTGAAAGGCGTGAAAAATCGGGTTCCATTACCCTAAAGTCGCTAAAAGATGTGGCCAATGCCCTTGATATGGAATTTGTATATGGATTTGTGCCCAAAGGTGGGACAATGGAACGCCTCATTGAAAAAAAAGCAAGAGAAAAAGCCACAGAAATTGTGATGCGGGCATCAAATACAATGAAGCTGGAAAACCAGGAAAATTCGAGGCAACGCATTGAAAAAGCCATTGAAGAAAGAACCGAAGAACTCATCAATACGATGCCTAAAATTTTATGGGAATAGAATTTGACATTGTAGAAGGGCAAACGCCTTTGGATGAGGACGAAAGGGAAGGATTGCGCATTCCGGCTGTTTCAACCCGGAGCGAACTGGATGAGTTTGAGCAGCACAATATTGAAGATGCCATAGCCTGGACACTATCAAGGTCTTTTAAGCAGGAAAATGTTTTTACAGAGTCATTTGTCAAAGAGGTTCATATTAAGATGTTTGGCGATGTTTGGAAATGGGCAGGGGAATTCAGAAAATCAAATAAAAACCTTGGCGTAGAAAAATGGAATATTGGCTCCGAATTAAAGCAGCTTAACGACGATGCGCTCTTCTGGATAAGCAATGAAGTTTATGGTTCGGATGAACTTGCGATCAGATATAAGCATAGGCTGGTAAGTATCCATTGTTTTCCGAACGGGAACGGAAGGCATAGCAGGTTGATGGCCGATATTGTTATTGAAAAGATTTTGAAGAAGCCTGTTTATACCTGGGAAATGGCCGGAGACAATTTAGACCGGAATATTCGACAAGAATATATTAAAGCAATTAAAGCCGCTGATAAAGGGAATTACAAGCCACTTATTTCTTTTGCAAGATCTTAATTGCCACGCGGAACATTAATGCTTTCCCTAATTGAATTGAGAATACCAACTTTGCGTTCTTTGCGTGGGATATTTTCACGCAAAGAACGCAAAGTAAAAACCGCAAAGGTCGCAAAGAAAACAGAAACGGCATAAAAAATGTATAAATTCCAAATATTTTGTCATCTTTGCATTTGTTAGTAGTAAAAGGATATTTGCAAATAGAGTTAAAATCGTGAATTTGGGGACAAACTAATTCCTGACTCCTGACCCCTGACTCCTAATTCCGAATAATGCACTATTTTTGAAGCGATGGGAAAAAAGAACATAGAAGAGGAAGAGATCTCCGGGGAAGATATGCCTGAAAATGACCCAGATCAGCCTGCTAAGGAACCTGGGGCTGTGAATGGTGAGGTGATTCATGATGTGGCCACCGTGGCCGGACTGTATCAGAACTGGTTTTTGGATTATGCTTCTTATGTTATTCTCGAACGGGCTGTTCCTGCTATTGAGGATGGACTAAAACCCGTGCAGCGCCGTATCCTTCACGCGATGAAGGAGATGGATGATGGCAGGTTGAACAAAGTCGCCAACATCATCGGGCAAACCATGCAGTACCATCCGCATGGCGATGCATCTATTGCAGATGCGATCGTAAACCTAGGACAAAAAGATTTATTGATTGATACCCAGGGAAACTGGGGGGATATGATCACAGGCGATGACGCGGCAGCTTCCAGGTATATTGAGGCTCGGCTATCAAAGTTTGCTTTGGAAGTTGCTTTCAACCCGCAAACCACTGAGTGGCAGACATCTTATGATGGCCGGAAAAGGGAACCTGTAACCCTACCAATGAAATTTCCATTGCTGCTGGCACAAGGTGTGGAAGGGATTGCGGTAGGACTTTCTACGAAAGTAATGCCCCACAATTTCCATGAATTGATCCAGGCTTCTATTGATGTACTCAGACACAAAGAAGTAAATCTGATGCCGGATTTCCCTACAGGTGGTATCGCAGATTTCACTCATTATAATGAAGGCAAAAAAGGTGGTCGTATTCGTGTACGCGCCCGCATCGAAGAGCGTGATAAAAAGACGCTGATCATCCACGAAATACCTTATTCTACCACCACCAATTCGCTGATGGAATCCATCGTGAAGGCGAGTGATAACAATAAGATCAAGATCAAGAAGGTAGTGGATAATACTGCTGCCAAGGTTGAAATAGAAATACAGCTCCACCCCGGTACTTCGCCCGACCTAACCATTGATGCGCTCTATGCTTTCACTGAATGTGAAGTATCGATCAGCCCGAATGCGTGTGTGATCGTTGACCAGAAACCGATATTCTCAAGCATCAATGATCTGCTTCGGATATCTACGCAAAAGACGCTGGCCCTGCTGAAAAGGGAGCTGGAAATTAAGCTCGGAGAACTCGAAGAGAAATGGCATTTTTCTTCTCTCGAAAAAATATTTATTGAAAAAAGGATCTATCGTGATATAGAAGAAAGCGAGACATGGGAAGCTGTATTGACTGCTATTGATAAAGGCTTAAAACCTTATAAAAAGCTCTTCAGAAGGGAGATCACCCAGGAAGATATTGTTAGGCTTACCGAGATCAGGATCAAACGGATATCCAAGTTCGATTCGTTCAAAGCAGATGAACTCATCAAAGCCCTGGAAGAAGAAATGGAACAGGTGAAATTTGACCTGGAACACCTGGTTGATTTCGCGGTAAATTATTTCAAAAATCTCTTGAAAAAATACGGCAAAGGCCGCGAAAGAAAAACAGAGATCAGGGCATTTGAAACCATCAGCGCCAGTGTGGTAGCTGTTGCCAATCAGAAGCTATACATCAATGCCAAAGAAGGCTTTATCGGGTTTGGCCTAAAGAAAGATGAATTCATTTGCGATTGTTCTGATATTGACGACATTATTGTGTTCCGTCGGGATGGCAAAATGATCGTGACACGTATCTCTGAAAAGTCATTTGTAGGCAAGGATATCATTCACGCTGCCGTCTGGAAAAAGAACGATGAGCGGATGATCTATAACCTGATCTATATTGATGGTAAGAGTGGAATTTCAAGGGCCAAGCGGTTTGCTGTGACGGGTATCACGCGTGACAAAGAATATGACCTCACAACCGGGGCCGCGAATTCCAAAATATTATATCTCTCTGCCAACCCAAACAGTGAGTCTGAGATCGTTACTGTGGCGTTGTCGCCATTGGCAAAAGCAAGGATCAAGGTTTTTGATTATGATTTTTCAGAGCTGGATATCAAGGGTCGTGGTTCTCAGGGGAATATCCTGAGTAAACATATAGTCAAGAGCGTGAAGTTCAAAGAGAACCTTTGCCATGCTTGGGTTTTGGCTTGGTATCTTTTGGCTCTTCAACTTCTTCTGCCGGTTCAGATTCCAATGCTTTTTCATCAAATGCCGGTTTAAAAATCGGGGTGCCTTTTTTATCTTTCGGCGCCAGCTTCGCTTTGATAGCTTCAACCTCTTGTTCTATGGTTTCATCAATATCATCAATATCTATCACCCCAGGTTCTTCTGATACTACCAATTCTGCATGGGTAATATCTTTATGAGGCATTTTATTGCCAAGTGCCTTCCAGCCACGAACCTCCACAAATTCTTTCAGGTCAATGGTTTCGCTCTCTTCATCTTTCTTTTTGCCATGCTTTATTTCGGCAACAGGGTTTGATGCCGTACTTGCCAATAACAATTTAGAGCCTTTTGCATCAGATATGAAACTGAATTTCTTTCCTTCCGTAAGTGTCTCGATCATAAAGCGTTTCACATACCATGCCTTGTTATTGGCATCGTAATGCAGCGCCGTTATTGGTTTATCCGGATTTCTCTTCTCG
>Ga0206979_1046_pt2 | contig 16777 bp, 15 predicted proteins | sample Alteio_BWMinCont_19_FD_153463 | JGI IMG/M metagenome (GOLD analysis project Ga0206979, IMG submission 153463) | Enriched cells from forest soil in Barre Woods Harvard Forest LTER site, Petersham, Massachusetts, United States -... | ecosystem: Environmental > Terrestrial > Soil > Temperate forest >... | reverse complement strand
AGGATGACATCAGTCTCAATATTGCAAATGACTATCTACAAATCTTATTGCTTACGGAAAAAGAAAAGCAATTAGAAAACCTGGTAAAGAACTCAGACGAGCAGCAAAAGAAAACTGCTATCTTATATGAGAACGGCGCTACTACCCTATCTAAAAAATACGGAGCAGATGCGCAACTATCTACAGACCAGTATAATGTAGTTGATATGCAAAACCAGCTTGAAAAGCAATACCTGGCATTAAAACAGTACATGAATTATGACCTGGGGAAACCTCTCAAAATACAAACCATCAATTTTAACGGACAGTTGCAGGTATATGGTGTAGGCGACCTTGACAAAGCAATAAATGAACAGGTAGATAAGCTGCCTGCTGTGCAGGCGGCAAAGAGCCAGAAGCAAAGTGCACTTTATGCATGGAGGGCTATGAAAGGAACGGCCTACCCAAAACTTAGTGTGGATGCTTCGTTGCATAGCATATATTCGTCTCAATATGCGAATTATACGCCTATTTATAGTGTCGTCCCAATAGGTATTGTAGGTACAAATACATCTGATGTTGTTTACGGACAGGCAGCTACAGGCTATACCAGCAAATCAATAAGTTTTAGCGACCAGCTCAGCCAGAATTTTGGGCAAACGGTTGGATTTACCCTCAATGTCCCGATCTTTAATGGTTTACAGACAAAGTATAATATCCAAGGGGCTTATATAACCTATCAGTCTGATGATCTTCAGCTTACCGATGCTGAAGTTAAAGCAAGAAACGATATTTACCAGGCTTATGATGGCATGAAGGCAGCATCAAAGAAATTTGAAGCAGGCGAAACCAAGTTAAAATCCGCAGAATCATTGTATAAAGAATCTGATAATTCTTTCCAGGCAGGCGGTATGAGCTATTTTGACTATCACGCTGCCCGTACAAGTTATATAAATGCACAAAGCGATTGGCTGCAGGCCAAATATGAGTACATTTTCCAGACCAAAGTTTTTGAATATTATCTCGGGAAACCCGTAGCCTTTTAATGATCATTTTAAACAAACCATATGCGTAAAAAAAACCGCAGCCTTCTTTTTATTATTCTCGGTATAGTAGTTCTTGTAGTAGTAATAACCATTGTAGCCAAGATAAAAGGCAACAACAGCGCTTTGGAGGTGGAAACAGCCAAAGTAACCCGCCAGACTATTATAGAAACCATTGATGCAAGTGGTAAAGTGCAACCTGAAAAAGAAGTAAAAATATCCGCAGATATATCCGGGGAAATTATTGAACTCAAAGTAAAAGAAGGGGATAAAGTAAAACAAGGCGATCTGCTTGTCCGGATTAAACCTGACCAGTATCAAAGTGCGGTTGAAAAAGCAAGGGCCGTTGTAAATAATTCAAAAGCAACCCTTTCAAATTCCAGGGCTGCCTATACGCAGGCCAAAGCAAGTCTGGAAAAGGCAAAACTAACTTACGACAGAAATAAAAAACTCTATGACCAGAGAGCCATATCAGAAGCTGATTTTCAAAATATAGAGCAGGACTATAAGGTATCCCAGGCGCAGGTTGAAGGTGGAAAAGATGCTGTAGATGGTGCACAGTACAACCTTGAAAGTATGGAGGCCGCTCTGAAAGATGCTGAAGATAATTTGATTAAAACCACGATCTACTCCCCTATTGATGGGATAATCTCGAAGTTGAATGTGGAACTTGGTGAACGTGTGGTTGGTACTGCCCAAATGGCAGGAACTGAAATGATGCGCGTAGCAGACTTACGAAATATGGAGGTACAATCTGAAGTAAATGAAAACGATATCGTCAAACTAAAACTGGGCGATACTACAGATATAGATATTGATGCCTACCGCGGCCGGATATTTAAAGGCCTTGTCACTGAAATTTCAAACTCTGCAGAATCTTCAGGACTTGACGTTGAAAAAATTACCAATTTCGTTGTCAAGATCAGGATATTGGAATCATCTTATGAAAACCTGCTCGGGGCTGATAAAACGATTCCAACACCTTTCAGGCCGGGCATGTCTGCCAATGTTACCATCCATACTAAAACATCAGCGAATGTACTTGCCGTGCCTATCCTTGCTGTGACAGTGCGTAATGACAAAGGCGAATTGGATACTTCATCTTATAACAAAGGTAATACAGTCGTTTTCCTTTATAATAATGGTACAGTAAAAGCTCAAAAAGTTTCTATTGGCATCCAGGATGTTACTTATATACAGATCACAGACGGATTGCAGGAAGGGCAGGAAGTAGTAAGCGGCCCTTACCGTATTGTTTCTAAACAACTTAAGAACGGAGACAAAGTTGAAAAATCAAAACACAAATCATAAAATAGCCGTTATTGGTGGCGGAAGCTGGGCAACTGCTATTACCAAGATATTGACTTTCAATGGTTTTGAAGTACGCTGGTGGTTGCGAGATGCTCATTCAGTTGAACATATCCGAAATTTCGGACATAATCCAAAGTACCTCAGCTCTGTACAATTTGATATCCCGGCATCACATGTCAGTTCCAATATTAATGAGGTGATTGAGCCTTCAGACTGGGTTATTTTCGCAACGCCTTCATTTTCTTTTGTTCATATTATGGAAGGTCTGAAGCCTGAGGACCTGGAAGGAAAAATGATCGCCTCCGCAATTAAAGGAATTACCCAGCACGAACATTTTACCATCTCACAATATCTGCACCGCCAATATAATGTGCCGCAAAACAGCCTTGCAAATATCAGTGGCCCATGCCATGCCGAAGAGGTTGCTGCGGAAAAATTGTCCTACCTCACTTTTGCTTCCCCCAATATCAGCCTGGCAGAAGAACTTGCCTCCTGCTTCAAAAATCGTTTTATGTGTACTAGTATTTCATCCGATATGCTTGGCACTGAATACGCTTCCGTCATAAAAAATATTTTTGCCATAGCTGCCGGGATTTCTATTGGGTTGGGATATGGCGACAATTTCAGGGCAGTACTGGTGTGCGAAGCCATGGAAGAAATGAATCATTTTCTAAACCACCTTGTGCCTGCCAATCGTGATATTTTATCTCCACCCTATTTGGGAGATACTTTAGTGACAGCTTATTCACAATATAGTCGAAATCGTACCTTCGGCGTCATGATCGGAAGTGGGTATACCATAAATTCAGCAATACTTGAATTGAAAATGGTAGCCGAAGGATATTACGCAAGTAATGCTATAAAAGCCCTTTGTAAGGAGCACAATATAATTATGCCGATTGCTGATGCGGTTTATAATATATTATATGGCGAAATGGCAGCTGAAACCGAGTTCAGAACACTCGGTGATAAACTGTGTTGATAACTATCTGCCATATTTATCGGAAATATTCTTAAAATTGCACCCGTAACAGACTTAAATTGGAGAATCCAGAGAAATACATATCCCACCTTTTAGAAATTCACGATTGTGTCATTGTCCCTGATTTTGGTGGATTTGTTCTGAATGAAATGCCCGGAAGGTTCAGCGGGCGACCAAACGAGTTATTACCATCAGGGAAAATCATAAGCTTCAACAGGAACCTGAATATCAATGACGGCTTGCTGGCCAACTATATATCTAAAGAAGAAGGGATTTCTTATTCGGAAGTCATCATTCAAATCAAATACGCTGTTGAAAACTGGAGAAATACCTTTTCGTCAGGAGAAAAGATATTCCTTGATGGTATGGGTTCTTTGGTTCAGAATGAAGACCAGAAAATTGTTTTTACCCCACAGTACAACAGAAATTATGCGATCAGATCTTACGGGCTGCCTGCGTTAATACTTACCCCTGTTGAAAAACAGAATTCTCAAAAAGTATTCCAGCTCCCTTCTATACCCCGCGAACGTTCTGAAAATCCGGTTATCAGAAGAAATATCAGCGTGGCAGCTGTCGCGGCTGTTCTAATCATCGCATTTTTAGTTGTTTTCAAAAATGTCTCAGAAAACCATCTTTACACTTCTAATACGAATCCTGTTTATAAGAGTATCCAACCCATTGCTTCATCCATCAGTAAAATACTTACTGATGAAACTGTTAAACCAGCCGTACCTCAGCCTCAAGACGATATGACTGCGGGCATTATTGATTCCAAAGCATCCACTGCTTCAAATTCAATGTATTATGTCGTTGGCGGATCATTCAAAATTGAAGCCAATGCTCAAAAGTTTTTTAAGGAACTCGAAGAAAAAGGATTTAAAGCGCAACTTCTGAACAATGAAGATGGATGGTTTCGCGTTAGCTATCTAACAGAACAGGATAGTTTGAAAGCTGCCAGGGATCTACAGTCAATAAAAATAAACGAGAACCAGGGCGCCTGGATCTTAAAATTTTAATACTACACATGATATTTCTTCAGATAACCGATTCTACTGCAGCCGTTTCAGGGGCTCACGCAGAACTTCCCCTATATGAATTGCTCATGAAAGGCGGATGGATAATGCTTCCAATCGCTATTGCCCTTTTTCTTGCTATTTACATATTTTTTGAGCGATTGCTTACCGTAAACAAAGCATCAAAAATTGACAGAAATTTCATGAACCAGATACAGGACCTGGTTCAGGAAGGTAATATAGCGGGTGCACGTTCACTATGCAAAAATTCAGATTTCCCAGTGGCACGGATGCTGGATAAGGCTCTCAAAAAAATCGGAAGGCCAATAGATGATATCGAAGATGCGCTGGAAAGTGCCGGCAAAATAGAAGTATATAAGCTTGAAAAAAATCTTAGTATTCTTGGCACAATAGCCGGAGTAGCACCAATGCTTGGCTTTATTGGTACCATTCTTGGGGTTATTACCATATTTGTCCATATTGCTGCAAAAAACACCATTGATATAGGCACCATTTCAGAAGGGCTTTATCAGAAACTTATTTCGAGTGCTTCAGGTTTGGTAGTGGGTATCGTAGCGCATTTGGGCTACCATTACCTGTTGATCAAAATAGACAGACAGATTTTCAAAATGGAATCCACAGCTATTGAATTTTTAGACCTTTTACAAGATCCTGCGGCATGAATTTAAAAAGAAGGCCTAGAATGGTATCGGAAGTAGCTACTTCCGCGATGAATGACATCATGTTCTTCCTGCTTTTGTTTTTCCTCATTGCTTCAACGCTGGCAAATCCTGACATTATCAAAATGTCAACGCCAAAATCAACCAATAAAATTGTGATTCCTAAGAGCATCGTTGTAAATATTGATGCAAAGGGTGCTTTTTTTATCAACCATGTTCCCGTTGGGGAGGATCAATTACAAGGCGAATTGCAAAAAAGATTAAACGGCAATACCGAAACTCCTATTTTGGTGAATGCCGATAAAACCACAGCCTGGGACAATATTGTGAAAGTAATGAATATCGGCAAAGCGCTGAATGTTAAAGTACTTGCAGCAACCTCGCCAGAAAAAACAATGTAATGGCCTTTGCAACCAAATATGACCAGGTTAAACTGGAACGTGACGCTGAAAAAGTTGCAGAGCGCAAAATTCAACGCAAGTCACTGCTGGATACGGTCATAGCATTGATTATATTCTTCGGAATACTTGTCCTTTTACGCATCCCTCCTATTTCTCCCCCAATGCCTGAAGCCAATGGCGGTATGGATATTATCCTCGGGAATGATATTTCGGGAATGAATAATACTACCGTTGGAGTTATGGCTGGTTCTCCCCAAACAGAAGCCCCACAATCGGCACCGCAAAGCGCACCCCAGGTTTCACAACCGGTAGTTAGTCCAGGTAACGAAGGAGATGTTGAAGTAAAAGATGAAAAAATTACGAAAACAAAAGAAACGCCACCTGTAACGACTCCCACAACTACCAAAACAACTACCAAAACTCCCCCTACACCGGAACAGAAGCCGAATCCAAACAAAATGTTCAGCAGCAGCAGTAGCAAAACCCAGCCGGGGCACAATGGCACGGGTGGACCGGGATATTCCAAGGGAACAGGAAATACACCTGGGGACCAGGGGAGCAAAAATGGAATACCGAATGGTGGCTGGCAAAAATATGGAAGCGGAACAGAAGGGACAGGACCAGGATTCTTCCTGGCAGGCCGGGGAAAGTTAAGTCTTCCAAATCCTAATTGTAACACCCAATTAGAAGGAAAAGACATCGTACAGATCGTTGTGGATAAAAATGGGAACGTCATAGAAGCGCACGGTGGATACCGCGGAAGCACTATCACTGACGCAAATGCAGTGGCTTGTGATGAGATTGCCGCAAAAAAGGCTAAATTTACAGCCGCGAGTGACGGCACTGATCGCCAGATGGGCTCGATTCAATACATCCACAAACTCCATTAACAGGGAATGACTTACCAGGAAACGCTGGACTACATGTACAGCAAATTACCTATGTTTCATAGGATTGGCCCCGCTGCACTAAAGCCGGACCTCAATAATACATTGGCGCTTTGTAAAGCACTCGGCAACCCCGAAACCAAATTTAAAAGCATCCATATTGCCGGAACCAACGGCAAAGGTTCAGTCAGCCACCTTTTAGCCTCCGTTTTGCAGGAGGCCGGATACAAAACCGGTCTATATACCTCCCCGCATTTGCTCGATTTCAGGGAGAGAATCAAAATAAACGGTGAAATGATCGACCAAAAGACCGTTACGGCCTTTGTTAAAAAAAATCAAAAGCTGATTGATAAAATGCAACCATCCTTTTTTGAGGTGACTGTTGCCATGGCTTTTGAATATTTTGCGGCTAATGAAGTAGATATTGCCATTATTGAAACCGGATTGGGTGGCAGACTCGATTCAACCAATGTCATCAAACCCCTTTTATCCGTAATTACCAATATCTCTTATGACCATCAAAGCCTACTCGGTGAAACCCTTGCGGAAATAGCAACTGAAAAAGCGGGTATCATCAAAACGCGTGTGCCTGTGGTTATCGGCAAACAAGATCCTGAAACGGATCCTGTGTTCAGCAAAAAAGCCAAAGAAATGAATTCGGCCATATTTTACGCAGATGCGAACATTGCCTACAAAAACCCGCATCTTGAAAATGGCACCCTAAAAGCTGAATACATGAACAAAAGATCTGGTAGCGTTTACCATGTCTTATCTCCTCTTTCCGGGCAATACCAACTTGAAAACATCACTACGGTATTACAATCTGTTGAAATACTGAACGATAAAGATTTCAAACTAAGCAAGGAAAATATCAAAAACGGTTTAAAAAACGTAAAAGAGAATACCGGACTTAGAGGAAGATGGGAAATACTTGGAACAAGCCCATTGATTATTGCTGATGTAGCGCACAATGAAGCAGGTTTAGAAGCTGTATTTGAACAAGCTAATGAGCTTACCCGTGGCAAAATGAGGGTTGTATATGGCATGGTTAAAGATAAAGATATTGATAAGGCCATAGATATGCTCCCTAAAAAAGCACATTACTATTTTTCCCAACCTGACCTCCCAAGGGCATTGGCTGTAAAAGATCTGAATAAATTGGCCACAAAGGCCGGATTGAATGGAAAACCATTTAATTCTATAAAAGAAGCATATCAAAAAGCAGTTGAAGAAGCGCTTCCAAACGACATTATTCTTGTGGTAGGAAGTGTATTTGTAGTAGCTGAGGTGCTGGCAATCGTATGATTAATGGCAGTTTGATTACAGTATAGGCAAGGCAATGCACTTATCTCTACAAGTGCACTACCTCAAATTTTTATTACCTTATTAATTTCAAATCCATGCCTTATGCGTATATTGGAACGAATTTTGTTATAAATACTTTGTCTATCACGGAAGGGTAATGCAATAAATTAAAAAAAACAAATTTTTTAAACTGCCATGAAACAATTTGTACCCCTCCTTTTACTCCTCATTTCATTTGCTGCAGTGGCACAAAAGCCGACTTCAATCTCACCAGATCAGCCTACCTGGCTTACTGAGAATCCGCAAATTACATTCCCCTCAGGTATTATTCCCGGAGTAACCTCAAATGAACTGGTAAGCAATTCCAATACTTATTTAAAAAACAATATTAAAGATTTAAGAAATCAAAATACAGATTTAGCCTTATTCCAAAACATCGCTAGTCCCTATGCCAGGTATATTACTTTTACACAAACATTTGAGGGTATTGATGTATATGGTACTTCTATAAAAATCGGCATTAATAAAGAAAACAAAATTGTTTCTGTTGTTTCAAAAACAGGAAATGTAGAAAATTGGCCTTCAAATGCCATAATACCGAATCCCGACACTATACGCGTAAAATCATCCATTGGGGCTTGTGATAACTATGATATTAAAAAGGTATGGTTTTATAATATAGATGCGGGCGTACCTGCCTATCTGGTCAATTGTTTGAAATTCGATGGCAGCCGGGATGAAGAATTAATATTGGATGCCAACTATAATATCATATTCAGACAGAACCTCGCCAAAAAATATAAGTATCCAGATTCGCTGGTAACTATGTATGTGTTTTATCCCGATCCACTGACTTCTGCGATGTCGACATATAAGCCTCCTTATAGTACTTATAGTCTTTGGATAAATCCCCGAACTAACGACACATTCCCAAATACGAATAACGATTCAAACTCAAAAGCTCTTGATTTACAAATGATTCCCAAGTCTATAAGGGTAAGTGTATTGAACAATGATTCCTTTATTCTGGAAAACCAGTATGTAGCAGAAAAAGATTTAGGGCCTCCCTATGCTAACTCCGGCTATCCGGAAGGGACTTATTCAAAAACGCCTGTTTTTCATTTCAACCGAGATACAAGTGCTTTCAGGGACATCATGATTTATTATGCCATTACTAACTGGCGAGACCATCTTCATGATGTTGGTTATGACAGCCTGGGCAATTCTCAAATCTTCGTTGACCCTAGCGGCGAAACGACAGACGCATCTACATTTTATACGCCTTCGGGCGGACATGCGGGTGTCATTTATTTTGGGATGGGTGGAGAGCCCGATGCAGAGGATCAAGACGTTCCGACACACGAATACACACATTTCCTTTCTTATAGCGCTTGTCATAATTGCAGTACAGGAAGTGTAGATCGTGGGGCACTTGATGAAGGAACAGGAGATTATTTTGCGGCGTCAAATTCCAAAGCGATAAGTACTTATAACTGGCAAAAAGTTTTTAACTGGGATGGGAATGATACCATATATCCGCCGTGGACCGGACGCTCCTGCGTTGTTACAGACACTTATCCTACGGGAATGAGTACTTATCAGTATGAAATTCATAATTGTGGCCAAATGTGGTCAAGCGCTCTTATGCAGATTTGGGACGAAATCGGCAGAACCAAAACAGACCGGATCATGCTTGAGACCTTATATAGTATGGCAGCAGGAATATCAATGCCTCAGGCTGCTAAACTATTCCTCAAAAATGACAGCCTATTATACAATAATGCAGATGCTTATACAATTGCCTATTATTTTGTGAAGCGCGGTTTTCTTCCGGAAAGCTATCTTGCTGTAACGCCCGAAAACCCTCAAATATGGTATAAAATTAACTCAGCATCTTTCCCAACGGCCAATAAGGTACTTATTGATTTTGGCCTTCCACAAAACGGTCAGCTTTCGCTATATGATATTACAGGTAAGCTTATTTCGTCACAAATTGTATCAAATACCGAGCACGTTGAGTTCAATGCCCCGCTAATCGCTGCCGGTATTTATATTCTCGACGTAAATACGGAAGCGCTTCAGAAAAGCTTTAAATTATTAAAGTAGAGAGCTTAAGGGCTCAATTCTCTAATGCTTTTTAAAATGCTTTGAGAGTTAGATTTATCTCTTTTTCCGTGTGTGTTGCTGACACAAACCAGGTTTCAAACTGTGATGGCGGGGGATAAATGCCATTATGAATCATCGTCCAGAAAAACTGTGCAAACTTTTCTGTATCTGATTTAAGTGCTATGGTATAGTCGGTAACTCTATGATCATTAAAGAATGGTGTGATCATCGAACCAAAAACGGATATTTGCATATTGACATGATTTTCATTTGCAATCCTGCGCATCCCTTCGGCCAGTTGTCCGGTGAGATTATTAATATGCTTGTAAATGTTCTTATCTTTCAGCTTTGTCAACGTGGCAATACCTGCTGCCATGGCTATTGGGTTGCCTGATAAAGTTCCCGCTTGGTAAACAGGGCCTAAAGGCGCTACCATGTCCATGATCTCAGCTCTGGCACCATAGGCTCCCACGGGCATGCCACCGCCGATAATCTTACCTAGACAAGTAATATCGGGTTTAATATCATAATAGTGCTGCGCACCGCCAAAGCTTTGTCTGAAGCCGGACATAACTTCGTCGCATATTAAGAGAATATTTTCAGAAGCAGTTAATTCTCTGAGTTTTTGAAGAAAATCTTTTTCAGGTAATACAAGTCCCATATTGCCTGGAACAGGTTCAATCAATACCGCTGCGATCTGGCCCTTGTACTTTTCAAACGCTTCAGCCACTGCCTCTATATCATTATAAGGAACTATAATCGTATCTGCCACAACTGATTCCGGAACACCGGCACTTCCGGGAAGGCTTAAAGTCAACATTCCTGAACCAGCCTGTGCCAATAAAAAATCTGAATGTCCATGATAGCATCCGGCAAACTTGATGATCTTATTTTTCTTTGCAAATGCACGCGCCAATCGAATCGCACTCATAACCGCCTCAGTGCCTGAGTTTACAAATCGCACTTTGTCGATCCCTGGGAAGACTTCCTTGACCAGTTCAGCCAAAACAATTTCGTTTTCTGTGGATGCCCCGAATGTGGTTCCATTCTCCAGAGCCTTAATAGTTGCTTCTTTAACATCCGGATCATTGTGACCGAGAATCAGAGGGCCATAGGAGCCTACAAAATCAACATACGTATTGTCATCTGCGTCCGTAATATAAGGCCCCTCCCCTTTCTTAATAAATAGAGGCGTGCCACCAACGGATTTGAATGCACGTACAGGACTATTTACCCCTCCTACAAGATGCTTGCAGGCCTCTTCAAATAAAGCTTTTGATTTTTCGTAGCTCATAGATTAATGATTCTTCTTCGGGTTAGGGAACAAATCTAAACCTTATTTCCCTGAAAATAATTTCATTAATCCTTCAGGTGTTTGTAGGAAGGCCGTAATAATCGGGGTATCGCTCAATGTAAAGATCCTTGCTTCAGTCATCCTCAATTCATAAACAAGGTCAGAAAACTGTGGCAATAAATCAGTCTCATAACTCACGATAAACTCCTGATCCTGAAGCCCGAACGAATACAATAACAATTGCGTAATATCAGGGAATGACTTGCCGATCTTGATGTGTGAATTCATTAATTCCTGACGGTCTTCACGAGACTTCATATACCAGTCTGCCGTTTTGGTGAAAGGATATACAATGAAATAAGGCTTACGTGTATCCTCAAAAGGATCGAGTTCCTGGGCAGATCTTTTGGCTTTGGAATATTGGGAAGGCTTGGTCACCCCCCAGAAATTTTGAACCGGAGCAATGAACTCTCTAAACGAATTTGTAGCATGCGCAAAGGCGGCCATAAATTCCGTTGGAGCACTCGCTTCTTCACACTCTACTGTACTCCAGACTAAGAAATCAAATTTAGTCTGAGCCGGATAAACCTGGTAAACCCACGTTTTTTTTGAAGCCTCCTGTACGTGTTTCAAAAAGCTCCTTAGTGTATGTTTGCGGTCATCAACACTCGCTTTCCAATAGTTGTCATGAAATGAAAACAAACTATAATGAACCAATATCCTGTTTTCCATAATAATGTATTCTTAATTGGGGTTTTAATCTTTTAATTTTTGTCAATTTCTATTGCAGCATCTTTCGCAAAGTATGTGATAATCAAATCGGCACCTGCACGCTTCATACTTAAAAGCATTTCCATCATCACGCGCTTTTCATCGATCCATCCGTTTGCTGCTGCTGCTTTTACCATGGCATATTCGCCACTCACATTATAAGCTGCCATAGGTACCATGGTCATTTCTTTTGCTTTGGCAATGATGTCCATATAGAGCATGGCAGGTTTTACCATCACAATATCAGCGCCTTCGGCGATATCAATCTCAATTTCTTTTAATGCTTCACGGGTATTTCCGATATCCATCTGGTAGGTTGCCCTGTTCCCGAATTGTGGAGCAGAATCAGCCGCTTCTCGGAAGGGGCCATAACAGGCAGAATAGTATTTGGCAGAATAAGCCATAATACTCACTCTTTCAAAATGATGTGCATCCAGCGCTTCGCGGATTGCGCCCACTTGTCCATCCATCATGGCGCTTGGTGCGACGATATCAGCACCGGCTTCTGCATGGCTCAATGCCATTTGCTGAAGTACTTCAAGGGTTTCATCATTTTCTACATAATCGCCATGAACAATACCGCAGTGCCCATGATTTGTATAACCACAAACGCAAACGTCAGTCATCACCACCATCGCTGGGAATTTGGATTTAATCATTCGGATGGCATTCTGAACGGCGCCATTTGGGTTATAGCTTTCAGTGGCCGTTTCATCTTTATGACTTGCCAATCCAAAGATCAGGATGGATTTTAATCCCAGCTTCACGACTTCAGCGCACTCAGCTTCTAATGTATCTACCGAAAAACGATATTGTCCCGGCATAGATGAAATAGCTTCTTTAATACCATGTCCATCCTTTACGAAAATAGGGTAAACCAGGTCATCTTTATTCAATACCGTTTCACGCACTATACTTCTGAGAGCATCTGTATTTCTAAGTCTTCGGGGACGGATCATAATATCTTTAGTTATTGAGTTGTTGAGTTATTGAGTCAGAAATTCAACATTTTCGAAATAATTGAGCATCGCCTCTGTTAGCCCTTCTGTGGTAAATTTTTCAGCGACAATGTCAACTTTTAAGCCCAGTATCTTTGCTTTTTCACCGGTTACCGGACCTATACACGCAATCCTTGCTTCCTTTTTATCAATTTTCATTTCACAAAAAGCTTCTACTGCAGATGGACTTGCAAAGGTAATCACATCCAATCCTTCATTAACTATTTGCTGAAGACTATCGTGTTTATCATTGATAATATGCGTGTTATACACGGTTATTTCTTTTACGGTTGCGCCTTTTTGCCTTAATTCAGCTGCGAAATTATCATCAGCGATATTGGTTCTCGGTAGCAATATTTTTTTATTCTTAATATCATCTATTTCATCAGCCAGATTTGCGGACGTAAATATTAAAGGCATAAAATCGACTTCAAGTCCATGATCTTCAAGGTACGCCGCTGTTTTTGAACCGATGGCCGCAATGTAAATCTTATGGCTCATCAATAATATTTTATTCAGGATCTCCAAAGAATGTCTTGCCGCGTTGATGCTTGTAAAAACGATCCAGTCATATTGATAAATCTGTGTCAGAACTTCCTGCATCTCGGCAGAATCCTGAGCAGCGCTGATTTCGATGAGTGGAAATATAACAGGTACTGCTCCAAGTAATCCCAGCTTGTCAGCCCATTCCTTGTTTTGTTCTTTTGGCCTTGTGAGCAGGATTTTTTTGCCTTTAAGAGGGGATTTCATTATTTTGTTTTTTCAAACCTGCTTAACAGCTCTTTACCAAGGGCTTCACCGAGTTTTATACTATCATTCATAGCTCCCTTAATGGTTGCCATTTCAAATCTCGAACCTTCCTCATTGAACATGATTCCGTCCAAAACCAACTCTCCTTTTTCCTCCCGCGCATATCCGCCTATAGGCATCCGGCATCCACCACCGAGCGCAGACAAAAATGATCTTTCTGCAGCTGCTGCATGTTCTGCATTAATGTCTGTTATTTTAGAAACAATAGCCATCGTTTCAGGGTCATCTTCCCGCACTTCCAGGGCTAAAATTCCCTGAGATACTGCCGATAACATTTCATTTTCGGTAAACATATAAGCGATCCTGTCTTCCATATCTACCCGGGCCAATCCGGCAGCAGCCAATACAATGGCATCAAAGATTCCGTCTTCCACCTTCTTCATGCGGGTGATAATGTTGCCGTGTACGGGGCTGATCTCAAGATCAGGCCTCAGCAATTTCAACTGATATATTCTTCTTAGGGAAGAGGTCCCAACCTTCGCACCAAATGGAAGGTCATGTATAGATAGATTGTCTTTCGAAACCAGGCAGTCACGATGCTCTCCCCTTTTGGGCATGGCTGCGATGCAAACACCTGACGGCAATGAAGTCGGCATGTCTTTCAGGCTGTGAACAGCAAGATCAATATGGCCGTTTTTTAATTCAAGCTCTACTTCCTTTACAAAAGCACCGAGGATGTCTTTACCTTCATCTCCGCTGGTTTTAATGGTTTTGATCTCATATTCGAGTCCCGGATTGGCATCCTGCAGCATTCCCATGACCAATTTGGTTTGAGAAACCGCAAGCAGGCTACCACGCGTACCTACGATCAACTTATTTTTTGAGGGGTTCGCAGACAATTTTTTAGAGGTCGAATAATTCCTTAAAGGTATCAATGGGGTTTTGCTCGATATGCGGTTCCTGGCTGAAATGCCTTAGCTTTTCAATAGGCTTGCCAGATACCCGTCGTGTTACCCTGCTAATGAGGTTTTCTATAATTTTTTGCTGGTTTTCGTCCAGGTTTCCCAGTTTGGGAAGCGCCCATTTCAGTTCTTCTTCCCTGATGGTTTCCAGTTTTTCGTAATAGGAGGTAATAAGAGGGCTTACCTGGCGGGTATTCAGCCAATAGCTAAAATCCTCAATACCGTCTGCAATGATTTCCATAGCCTTAGGGATTTCTTCATGGCGACGCTGTATGCCTCTTTCTGTCAGGCTTTTCAGGTCGTCCAGATCAAAGAGTTTGGCATTTTTTAGCACCTTAATTTCAGGATCAAAATTCCTTGGCAGGCCTATATCAACCAGGGTAATATTATTATTTAATGATGCCAGGTCTTCTTTCTTAATAACATAAGCATCAGAATGTGTGGCACCAATAATGATATCCACTTTCGGAAGAAGCGCATTGATATCTTCAAAAGAGACTGCCTTTCCATTATATAAATGTTCCATGCTTTGGGCACGGTGAAAACTCTTACTCGCAATATATAAATTGGCAAAAGGCTTTTTAGAGATGATCTTGAGCATCAGGTTCGCCATTTCGCCGGTTCCGATCACGAGAACAGATTTATCTTTGAAATCGTGATGGATATCTTTTAATACATCATAAGAAACAGAAGCAAGTGAAACAGGGTATTGACCGATAGCCGTTTCCTGTCTTACTTTCTTACCTACTGATATCGCACGGCGGATCAATTCATCTGTAACTGGCCCGATACACTTGGCTTCCTGGGCTTTGGCATAATCTTTTTTGATCTGCCCCAGGATTTCATGTTCTCCAAGTGCTTGTGATTCAAGACCGGACGCGGTAGAAAATAAATGTCTTGCAGCCTGAACATCATGTTCAAAAACGGATAGATATGGATCTAAAGCCCCGAATTCGCGGTAAAAATCAAATATAGGATTGATATTATCGGTAAGGGCATATACAGACAGGCGGTTGCATGTAGAGATAATAAATACCTCAGACATCTTCTTTTTAAGTCCAAGCAAAGCGCCGGTGAGATCCTCATTTTTGAGAGAAATCTTTTCCCGAATGGCCAGAGGCGCTTTTTGATGGCTTAATTCAACACCGACAAGTCTATTCATAAAAGGGGTTCAACAAAATTCTGTTGCAAAGATGCCGCACTTAGCACACCGAATCAATGACAAAAGTCATGTTTTTTGGTGAGATTTGGAAGGATTACAAGAAAAAGGATTGGTAAGAGCAACAATGAGAAGAGTGGAAATGTTTTGGTTTAGGCATTCAATTCATCTATTCATGCATTAAGACATCGAAACCTATCCATAAAATTTCTTAAACTTTTTCTTGTCATATCCTGTTAACTTTATATCTTTGCTAACGAACGTTAGGTTTAGGATGGAAATAACTTATATAAACCGTAAGGATCATATCAAACAAGTCGCCCAGCAGCTATTCAGAAAGAATGGCTACACGGCTACGTCTATGCGTAACCTCGCAGGAGAAATAGGTATAGAGCCCGCGAGTTTGTATAGCCATATCAAAGCAAAAGAAGATATTCTGCAGCAGATATGTTTTGAACTGGCTGGTAGTTTCTTTGACGCTGTAAACCCAATTTGCGATTCTTTCAGCTCACCTGAAGAAAAATTAAGAAAAGCTATTGTCGCGCATATACAGGTGATCACAAACAATCTGGATGCCTCCGCTGTTTTTTTTCATGACTGGAGGCATTTAAGTGCTGAATCACTTAAAAAATTCAGAACTTTACGGAGTGAATATGAGGAATTGTTCCGTAGTATTGTAAGGCAAGGAATGGCAGAAGGCTTATTCCGCAAGGTGAATGAAAAGTTCATGGTACTCACCATTTTTTCAGCGATGAACTGGACTTATGAATGGTATCAGCCGGGCATGAACCTGAATAGCGAAGCGATAGGTAACAACCTGGCAGATATGTTGATAAATGGATTGAAAGCCAATGTGTTGATGTGATAATGTGCTGATGTGATAATGAAGAAATGAGACAATTTGTAAATGAGGCAGCGAGGCAATTTGGCATCAAACTTCCGAATGGCCCAAATTTCAAATTTCCAATTTCAGTTTTTAAGATAATTCGTAATTCATAATTTTAAATTCGTAATTACTATGTACGGAGGAGGATACACCGGTGAACCGGAAAAAAACCAACCACAAGCCCTGGTAATAAATGTACCTTCTGGCAACGCTCCAATGATCTCAGAATGGGCGTGTTGTTCTATCATCC
>Ga0206979_1081_pt1 | contig 16809 bp, 18 predicted proteins | sample Alteio_BWMinCont_19_FD_153463 | JGI IMG/M metagenome (GOLD analysis project Ga0206979, IMG submission 153463) | Enriched cells from forest soil in Barre Woods Harvard Forest LTER site, Petersham, Massachusetts, United States -... | ecosystem: Environmental > Terrestrial > Soil > Temperate forest >... | reverse complement strand
TACTGCCTGTCAAGTATTTATACACATCATGTGGATTTGTACTAGTTCTGCAACAGGCACCTGGAGGCTAAGGATAGCTAGGGTATTAGGAGAAATGATATATTTGTCTGTAAAAATAACATCATGAGCCTATTTAGTAAATTATTTGGTCATGGATCAAAAAAGGCAGAAAGTCCATTTCCTACTAGACCGTTAAACCTTGTTTATGAAATCATCCCAGAGAATGGACAAAAATTTGCTAAACAATTTTCTGAAATATTTCAAAAAGTCGAAGGTATTGAGTTGGACTATTCTCCAGCATCCATTTCATTGGTAGACAATATGCTCCAAACACGCAGAAGTGAAGGTTTATCTGTTGACCAATTTGCTGAGACAATTTTTACTGCGGGTTGTTACGTTGGCCAAGTTATCGTAAATAATAATCCATCAAAATGGATTCGGGAAGAAGATGCTAATTTGCCTGAAGGTATCAGCATGAGTTCCATAGTAATTAAAATTGGTGATACAGTTTGTGATCCTATCGCTAAAGCGTATAAATTTTTTTTTAACGGAAGCATTGATAGTCTTGAATACTTTTATTTTGTATTTACAAAAGATGCAGCATCCTAACCACCTCACAAACAAATAAATAATTCTAAGAGCGTCATTGCGGCGATAAGGCTGAACAAGATTTAAAGATTGATGGATAGGCATGATTTTTTTAAATCCTTTAATCCCTTAATCTTGTTCAAAAATTTGGGGTGATCGCCCGCTTCTTTGGTGTTTTTTTAATCCTCTTCAAACTTCCCGATCCCTTCAATTTCCGACTTTTTTGCCAGAAACACTTCTTCGATGTCGTAGTCGTCCTGCAGGCCAAGCCAGAATTTTGGAGAATTACCAAAATATACACTGAAACGGAGCGCGGTGTCCGCCGTTACGCGGCGCTTTCCTTTGATAATCAATGAAAGCCTGGTTTGCGGAATGCCCGTGTCTTTTGCCAACTTGTAAGCCGTAATATTCATTGGTTGCAGAAACTCTTCCTTTAATACTTCACCAGGATGTATGTTATTTAATCTTTCCATATTATTTTAATGATAATCAGTTATTTGTACGTCAGTTGCTATTCCGTTTATCCATTTAAAAACAATCCTCCATTGATCGTTAATTCTGATGCTGTAATATTCTTTCAATGTGCCACTTAGCTTTTCAAGTCTGTTGGATGGAGGAATTTTTAAATCCGCAAGGTTTTCCGAGTTATGTAACATTCTCAGTTTTCTTCTTCCTATTTGCTGTATTACCAAAGGGAGGTTTTTAACCCTTTCACCATTCCATATTTTTTGGGTTTCCTTGTTCCCGAAATTAAGAATCATACTAACGTCTTGAGATACTAACGTCAAAGGTAATTAAAATAGTTCAATTATACAATTAACAATATTTGATTATCTATAATGTATGATTGGTTAAATGAGGTTAGTGACTTCCATTAAAACCATCCAAACAATTACCTTTGTTTCCGTAACCCCTTAAAAACATCATGAACAGTTCCTTAATTCTTTCGGCTATAAATCAAGATGTTCAGCTAAATGAAAATGAAGCCAGGTACCTGGAATCTGTTTTGATTGCAAGGCCATTTAAACGAGGCGAAATGATTGTAAACAGCGGAGAACCTGCCCGCTACATGATGTTTGTAAATGACGGATATCTCATGACTTATTTTACGGATAAAGACGGTGTGGAACATGTTATGCATTTTGCTGCAAGCGGCTGGTGGTGCGGCGATATTTACAGTTTAACTTCTCACCAGGCTACGATCTATGCTACAAAGGGATTGACAGATGGAGAGGTGCTTTTTCTCCCCAGATCAGCACAGCAGCAGCTCTTCGAAAAGTACCCTGTTTTCGATAAATATTTTCGGATATTCTTTCAGAATTCATTGATCAGGCAGCAATTGCGCTTTGTTGAAAATTATGTCAATACCGCAGAAGAGCGATATGATGCCTTCAAAATCAGGTATCCGGGTATGGAACAATATGTGCCTCAGAAATATATCGCCTCTTATCTGGGCATTACCCCGGAGTTTCTGAGCAAGATCCGCAAGCGGTCTGCTCAAAAGTAGAACTTAACCTGGTTTAAGATTTTAGCTTTTCTTTCTTATCCTTGTTTATTGGCGGACGAGTCTGCCTAACTGAATTTTGTACCTGAAATAAATCAATAAATTATGACAGGCGAAACAAAAACAAAATGGATCATTGATCCCAAACATTCTGAAGTTCAATTTAAGGTAAGGCATCTTGCTATTTCGAATGTTTCAGGCACCTTTAAAATATTTGAAGGGGAAGTGCAAAGTGAAGGCGAGGATTTTAATAATGCTACCATTCATTTTGAAATGGAATCTGATAGCATAGACACGAACCTTCCTGAACGTGACGGTTTTCTCAAATCGGAAAACTTCCTGGACGTACAAAAATTCCCAAAGCTTATTTTCGATGGCAACCTTCTAAAGAAGGACGGTAACTATCATCTTGAGGGCGAGTTAACCATTCGTGAGACGAAAAAAAGCATTCAAATGGAAGTAGAACATACCGGTACGGGCATGGGAAGGTTTGGCGACTATAGGGCTGGTTTTGAGCTAAATGGCAAAATAAACCGAAAAGATTTCGGGCTGGTTTTCAATCTGGCGACAGAAGCAGGGAATCTTATTATGGGAGAAGAAATTAAGCTTCATTGCGATATAGAAATCATCAGGCAAGGGGAATAGTTGTTGATGTCACTGCTCCCCCAAAACTTTTTCTTGCTTATTCAATTTTAATTTTTAATTTTACATTGTGACCGTCAGGTAGATAACGTAAATATCAATTATATGAAGCGGATAAGGATTCCTTCTTTTACAATGGCCTTGATGCTATTCTTTGTATTGCATGCACAGGCCCAAATGTGCGGTGTAGCTGAATCATATCCGAATACACAATCAAGCTCAAATGCAAATGCAACCGTGTCAAAAGACACCGTTGTGAACCTGATGAAATCAGTCATCAATTCATTCGGTATTAAAACAGATGGTACCGATACGATCAAAGTTGCAGTTGAGGTTGATGCGACACTGTTGGGTAAATTTAAAGATTCTGCCGCCTGTTATCTTTTTGTCACTAAACTTTATAATAGTGTTGATAGCATTTATTATAAAGAGATTAAGGTGCATGTCTCTGTATGCCATTTTGATATTGTAAAATCTTCAACGATATATGATCAAACCAGTTCGAATCTTGCCCAGATATGCACCAACTTTCAGAATGCCTGGAATGCAAAATACTCAAAGATCCCGCGCACTGTCGCACAGTTTTTAACCTGGTCTCAATATGGCGGGGGCGGATATGGTATTGTTGGCGCTTTGGGGAAAGGCAGCGTCAATACAAATGCCTACAGTATTGCCGGGATCACAGCTGCAGGGGATATTTCATGGGATCCTTTTACGAAAACGAATGTTTCTTCCAGGACCTATGATATTTATATTGTAGCCCATGAAATTTCACATAATTGTGGATCACACCACACTGCCTCCTGTTTTTACGGAGGATTCGCATTAGATACATGTGCCGGTCCGAGTGATGCCTGTCTTCCAAATGATACAGGTTCCCGTTACAATTACCAGGGATTTAAATTTTACTACAATAAGGGCTCCATATTGTCGTATTGCGTGCAACCTGGCCCCCAGGGTCCCCATCTCTCTTTTATTCTTCCTGGTGATGTTACTGCAGGCGTAAATACCGAAGGCCATTCGAACGCATCATTCACTATGTATCCTAATCCTGCAAATGACAACGTCAGGATAGAAGGTTCGGGGACATTCACAGTGTCAATCAATGACATAACCGGAAGGAATATTTATTCGGGAATATTTATAACCCATGCAAATATCAGTACATCTGGTTATGCTAATGGGACTTACATTGTCAGTATCAACGATGGATATTCGAAAGCAACGAATAAGCTGATGATTGTGAGATAAAAAATATCACCCCTCATGTGCTTCTTTCCATTTACCTTCGGCCCACTGAAGAAACTCTTTTAGATTTTTGAATTTATCCAGTGGCAATCCGTCCGCATGAGTCGGCTTTAAACCCGGATGTGCATATAGTTCTACATCTCTTAATGTTATCTGTTCCTGCGATAAAATAGCGAGACGCTCCACAACATTGTGTAATTCACGGATATTGCCGGTCCAATCCATTTGTTGAAGGACTTCTATCGATCCGGGACCAAAACGCTTGGGTTGCATCTTGTAATCAGCTACTATTTCATTCAAAAAAGCTTCAGCCAAAAGGGGGATGTCTTCGGTACGTTCATTTAGAGATGGCACATGTATTAGTATCACACTCAATCGGTGGTACAAGTCTTCCCTGAAATTGCCCTTCTGAATCTCATTGTAGAGATTTTTGTTGGTAGCTGCCACAATGCGCACATTTACAGGCGTTTCCTTATCTCCCCCAACGCGTGTTATTTTATTTTCCTGCAGAGCCCGAAGCACCTTCGCTTGAGCAGATAAACTCATATCGCCTATTTCATCCAGGAATAAAGTACCTCCATTGGCCTGTTCAAATTTGCCGATACGCTGTTTAATGGCAGAGGTAAACGATCCCTTTTCATGGCCGAACAATTCGCTTTCAATCAATTCTGATGGTATAGCGGCACAGTTTACTTCTACCAATGGCCCTTCGGCACGCTGGCTTTTTTCATGAACCCACCGGGCAACAAGTTCTTTCCCTGTTCCATTGGCACCTGTAATCAATATCCTGGCTTCAGTAGGCGCTACACGGTCAATGGTATCCTTTATGTTTTGAATGACTTCTGATTCACCAATAATTTCCCGCGTTTTAGCAACTTTTCTTTTTAAAGTCCGTGTTTCGGTGATCAATGTTGACTTGTCGAGCGCATTACGAATGGTAATGAGCATCCTGTTGAGATCAGGTGGTTTTGCAATAAAATCAAATGCTCCTTTCTTGGCGGCTTCAATGGCTGTTTCAACGGTGCCATGGCCTGAAATCATGATCACCGGAACGTCTGGGGCAATTTCCATTGCTTTTTCAAGCACTTCCATACCATCCACCTTTGGCATTTTTATGTCGCACAGGATCAGGTCGAAACTGTTCTTTTTGATAAGATTTATGCCCATCTGGCCATCAGAGGCCTCTTCTACCTGGTAACCTTCATGTTCCAGGATGTCTTTGAGTGTTTCCCTGATCAACTCTTCGTCGTCAACGATTAAAATTTTTGGCATGAGAATTGGAGTCTATAATTAAGTAAGAGATTCTTCGTTATTGAACATATGTAACGCAAATTTCGCTCTAAAAATTTTTAACTGCTTGCTTTATCAAAATTAAATAAGTGTGCTTAACTTTCTGAAAATTTTGTCAAGATGAAAAAACTGTTTTTGTTCCTTTGCATTATCGCTGCATTCTCTTTTAAATCAGCGCCTTCAATCACTTCTCACAAGGATACCAAATTATTCAGAGCCCGCAGTGGAAACCCGGTTGATTTCAAATTGAAAGATATTAATGGCAAAATAGTATCGCTCAGCGATTTTCGGGGCAAATTTGTGGTCATAGATTTCTGGGCCAGCTGGTGCATTCCTTGTCGGGAAGAAATGCCGGCTGCAGAAAAGCTCATCAACGATTTATCTGGTAATGATAAAGTTGTCTTTTTGTTTATCAGCTTTGATGAAGATGCAGATGCCTGGAAAAAGGCTGCCAAAAAGCATGAGGACGACGGTCCGCAACTAATTGTAGGTGACAAAAACGAAGACCTGAAAGCTATGTTCAACATGGATGAGATTCCTCATTTTGCCTGGATAAACAGCAAAGGAGTTATTGTAAAAATGGATGCGCCAAGGCCGAGTGAGTTTGGAACCAAAGCAACCCTGAAGGCTTATCTGATGGCGGACAATTGATCATTTTGCAACTTAAATTTCCTGAGTTGTGTTGTTCATTGACTTGTTAGTTTTCATTAATTTTCACAAAAAAAGCTTGCAAAATTCATAAAGAAGTTTGTTAACTTTGTTTGTTGTTGATGAATGTAGACTTCTAAACCCAGTCTCTAAACCAAATTCGCCATGCACATGCATCGAATTATCTTGTTTTTATCTTTAGTAACATTGTCTTCTTTTAAAAATGTGGATAATGTACAAAGGAGTATTATATCCCATTATGCCAGCCACCATGATGCAGGGGTAGATTTTACATTGCAGGATTCTGCCAATAATACCGTAACCCTGAGCCAGTTCAAGGGCAAATTTGTGGTACTGGTGATGGAGGCAAACTGGTGCCGGCCCTGCCTTGAAGAAATAAAGGCTACCAAAGAATTGCAAGCTAATCTATTAGGACAGGAAATCGTTTGGGTATTTATAAGTTTTGACCGGGACAAACCATCCTGGGATGAAGCAAGAAAAGAAAATAATCTAAAAGGAATTCAACTCTGGGGCAAACCCAAATCTGAAGACCTTAAGAAGACTTTCAGGTTTGATTCATTGCCCTATTATATCTGGGTTGATAAAGATGGCACCATAGCGATGGATGATGCACCCAGGCCTTCTGTTCACAGCACTATAAAACAGTTGAGGGTATATCTGAATGGGTGATAGGAAGTAATTGGTGATTTGTGATTTGATTTATCTCTGCAAGCAAATATCTGAATTATGCTTCAAATCACAAATTACAAATCACGATTTTCAACCTCCTCCACACTCCATGCCTCCGCCTTTTGCTCAAATAAGGCCTTAGTATTCCGCCAGGTTTCAATAAATAATTCAGAGTGCCTGTAATTGTGAAGCGCTTCTTCATTTTTCCAATGGCTATAGGTAAATAATATCTCCGGAGTATCCTTATCCCGAAGCAGTTGTAGGCTTTCGCAACCCGGCATGGCAGTTATTTTCGGGTAGGCTATTTTGTATAAAGCCAGGAAATCTTCGACATTCCCTGGCTTAAAGTACATTTTTACAATTCGTATCATGGATACGAAACTACGCAATCAAACGGCTGGCTGAGCCGATTCTTTTTGCTTTTTGTGATATAAAAAATAAGAAGCAAATGCAAAAGCAATGAAAACAAGCATGAATGCTGCTCCCGCTGTAACTGGTCCGATAGCAATGATAGAATATGTAGCTCCGCCGAGGTCAAATATAAAGCCCGCGTAGGCCCATTCTTTTAGCCTGGGAAAGCCAGGAATAAGTATGACGATAGAGCCTAATATTTTTGCAACACCCAGAAATGGAACGAAATAGGCAGGATAACCTAGTTTGATAATAAAATCAGCGGCTTCTTTTTTCTGCATCACCTCCTGGAAGCCATCGAATATCATAAACAATGCAAAAAGGCCTGTGATGATCCAATAAATGATTTTTGTTGATTTCATGTGATGTTATGTTTTTTGTTAAAGATTTAATAAAGCAAAACTACGACCTTAATTCATTATCAATGAAGTGTAAATACGGCAACTTAATGGGCTGATTGCGCCAAGGAATTATCCAGAAACTCATTAATAATTGAAACAGTTGCTCCAGGCAAATTACTTCCTTTTTTTGCAACAAGGACTTCTCCCATATATTCGCCATGTGCGCCAGGAAGAATTGTAAGGCTGCCATGTTGCAGTAGTCTATACATCTTTACTGCATGTTCGGGTGTGATCACATCATGATCACCAATAAGAATCATGGTTGGTGCTTTGATTGATTGAATATCTTCGTCTTTCCAGTCTTTAAAAGTCAGCATCCGGTTCATATCTTTTCGTGACATTACCAGTACTTTTTTAGGGTCTGGCGCAACTTTAATATATGCATCCTTATAGACTTGCGGAATATCTTCCGGTTTGCCGTTGTTCATGGCATTCCAGAAAGCAGGCGGTAATCCTTCTCTTTTATAAAACCCTGAACCTACAATTAATTCTCTGACGATCTCCGGGTGGCGGATCGCAATCTGCATGGCAGTATTTGCCCCATTGCTAAAACCAAAAAAATCAGCTTTTTCAATTTTAAGCTGTTTCAATAAACCTGCTACATCATCAGCATCCTGCTCAAAAGTGACGGGACCGTCTACGTCTTCCGTATGACCATGACCTCGAAGTTCTACAGCAATCACTTTCCTGTTTTTTGCAAACAATGGCAATACCTGCCCGAAGCTTGTGCGAAGTGTGGAGCCACCGCCGTGAATCAATACCAACGGATTACCCTCACCATGTATTTCGTAATACATGTGGAGCCCATTCACCAAAAGATATCCGGCTGAACTGTCGGGTTTTGTGTTATTAATGGTGTTCGATCCTTTGGAATCAGTTGCGCTGATTTTGTTCACACCTGCATTGTTAGGCTGATTACAGCTTATCATACATGCAGAAATGCAAACGAAAGAGATGAATTTTGAAATCATAGTAAGGTTAGATTTTATTGTTTTTTCCCATTCCCAAAAGATATTCTTCCAATTGTTCAAATGTTCCTGCAAAGCCTTCATTCATAGAATCAAACCCACCTTCAAATGTATTTCGTTCCTCTTCGGTGGCGTGTATTGGACCGCCTTTTAAAACTACCGTAGTTTTGCCATTTTTTTCACTAAAAGTCAATTCGTTATAAACTTCAAGCGGCCAGCTTGGACTGAATGGAGCTCTTGTGATACGACCATCCTTATCAGCAAAGGAATTCACAAATGTTACTTTTTCACCTTGTACAATTTCGTGGTACACAAATAGTCCTATCATTTCTGAACCATCGGGAACAGCCATGCTATATAAGAACGTACCGCCCGGTTGAAAATCAAATTTTGATACCTTGATTTCAAAACCTTTCGGTCCCCACCATTTTGCAAGGTGTTCCTTCTGGGTCCAGACTTGATATACAAGTTCCTTGGGCGCATTTAACTCCCTGGTTATGATGAGCTCCCGACCTTTTGGTTTTTCATATAGATAGTCTTCCATTCTATCTACATTTTGTTTCAATCCTACGGCTGCGCCATATTTTTCAACTGCATTGTCGAAGACCTCACGAGATTCGAAGCGGTTACGGATGGTTAGTATTGTTTTGTTATCGCCTGTGTCTTCAAAAGTTACAGTCATAGTAAACACCGGATTGAGCACATGTTTGAGTACAATCTTTTCCGGTCTTATTATTTCAATGAATTCATTAACGTTCGTATAATCAGTTCCATCCGGACCATGCATCACAAATTCCCATACCCCACCGGGTCTGAATTCCATTTTTGAAATGGTATTGGTAAATCCATTAGGTCCCCACCAGTGTTTGATATGTTCCGGTTCTGTCCATATTCTGAAAACAAGATCCCTTGGCGCATTCAGGATGCGGGTAATAACCATTTCTGGTACATCTGTTCTTATAAGGGGTTCATTCTTTGGTTCCATGTTTTTTCTTCTTTTTATCTTTTTTATGCTTCTTGGATTTTTTGGGTGATTGTAGTTCCTCCAGGTAATTTTCCAGTGAATCAAGTCTGGCGCTCCACATTTCACGGTATTGTTCTACCCAGTCAGATACGGCTTCAAGCTGGTCCAGTTTGGCTTCACACATGCGCTCGCGACCTTTTTTGCGTAACGGTGACCATGCCGCATTCTTCCAGCAATTTTAGGTGCTTATAAATGGCGGTACGGCTTACATCAAAGTTTTCGGCAACTGAGTTCACATTAAGTGACTGGTGTGCGATCATGTTCAGGATTTCCCTCCTGGTAGGGTCAGCAATGGCTTGAAAAACATTTCTTCTCATAGTTATGTAACCTTTAGGTTGCAAATTTATATGAAACTTTTTGGTTTCGCAAAAATTTTTTTTATTTTTTTTTGTACGGATATAAAATTCTGAAGGGATTGAACATTTATAGGTAAAGCAAACCAGAAGTGTACGACCCCGATGGGGTCGAAGAAAGCCCTAATTGGATATTCTATAAATGTTTGACCACTACTTGGTCATTCTCTGGATTTTTTGCTCACAACGTGAAAAGAAATAATGTCAATAGAAACTCTTAATAATTCCCGTTTGCGTCGGGTTCCAAAAGCAAAGCCTGGTAAACGAATATTTCACTTGGTAAATTTATTTTTTTATTAGCTTAATACTACATTTGATGCTTCCTTTTGCAACTATAGACCCTGAAAATCGAATCGTTTTAAACAAATTATTTTTCCATTCTATGAAGAAGTTCATTTACCTACTTATAATATCTTTTACCTCACAGTTTTATAATATTAATTCAGTGCTGGCACAAGTTAATCTTACAAAAGGCCTTGTTGCCTGGTACGCCATGAATGGTAATGCAAAGAGCTCTGTTGGTACCGGTGAGGATTGTGCCGTGAATGGTGCAACACTAACCAGCGACCGCTTTGGCAATGCTAATAGCGCCTATCATTTTGATGGCAGTTCGGATTTATTGGCCAACTTTAATTCTACTGGGTTTAGCGGAATGTCATTTTCATGCTGGCTTAGAACCAGCTTCACCAGTGGATATGAAGTATATCTTCAAAGTCCCTCATCATTTGTTGGATATATAAACCGTTTTACTTCCGGCCACGTGATGGCGGCTTTTGATGCCAACACAAGCAATAATGCAAGTACTGATGAAAGTTATGATAATGTTGCGACAGGAAACTGGATGTTTATTTCGGCCTCAAATGATGGCAGCACAACACGTGTGTATGTAAATGGAGCGCTGGAAGCCACTTATTCTGAGCAACTTGCAACCTACAACGGGCAACTTGAAATAGGCGGTGGTGTGGGAAATACTACCGACCAGTTTGTAGGGGATATGGATGAAGTACGAATCTATAACAGGCAATTGAGTGATAGTGAAATGGTGGCATTGTTTCAGGCTGGTTGTCCAAATGATCCTTCAAATGGTTTGGTGGCCTATTACCCTATGACGGGCAATGGCAATAATGCCCTTGGTACAGGTATGAATATGACAAACAATGGTGCGACTCTTACTACAGACCGGTTTGGCAATGCAAACAGTGCATACTATTTTGATGGAAGTTCTAATCTCACTACCAACTTTAATACATCAGGATTTGAAGGAATATCATTTTCAGCATGGATCAAAACATCTATGACGAGCGGCAATGAAATATTATTGCAAAGCCCGAATGCTTTTGTAGTATATATTAATCGTTTTACAACCGGACATATTATGGCTGCTTTTGATGCCAACTCAGGTAATAACGCGAGTACGGACGAATCAACATCGGATATCGCGACAGGCAATTGGGAATTTGTATCAGGCACAAATGATGGCACAAATACACGCATATATGTCAATGGTAACCTGGAAGCAACCTATGCCGAGGTACTGGCCACTTATAACAGCCAGGTTGAGATCGGAGGGGGTGTGGGGAGCAATGTAAACCAGTTCGTTGGGTCAGTAGATGAGGTGAGGATATATGAGAGGATGCTGTGCGATAATGAAATGCTGACGCTGTATAACAATTCCAAATCAGGTATTGAACCAGTGTCGGGTAAAACAGAAAATTTTGAGATATACCCCAATCCGTCCAATGGCATTCTCAATGTAGAATCCTCTTTTCAAGGTACAGCAACCGCAATAATATTTGATGTCAGCGGTAAGCAATTGTACAGCGGCATACTCCCTGATAAGCTAAATAAGATAAACCTTGCAACACAAAGCAAAGGGCTCTATTTCATAAAAATACAAACGGCTGATGAGGTGATTACCAGGCAGTTTGTGATTCAATAAAAGGCGATCTTTTACAGTGTGCAGATGAAATGGTAATTAATACAAAAGCAATCCTCGCCAGGCTAAATTTGTCTATGTCTGCCTAAGCCAATCCATAAATTTGCAAAAATTTAAACATTTTAAGCGTAGCCCCGTTTTTACTACAACTAAAAGATATAATACAATGGCTACCAACAAAAAATCAAACACAAAAACCTCATCTGCAAAAGCAAAAACTGCAGCTAAATCAAACACTCAATCAAGTGTAAAAACCAAACCGGTTGCGGCTAAAAAACCTGCTAAACCTGCAAAAAGCGTGGCTAAAACTGCATCTCGCCCCAGAACAGCTACTACAGCAAAAAAGGAAGAAACTTTTTTTGAGCTTGTAATGGATTTTTTTAGTCCACATGACCATCATGAACAAGCCGCAAAACATCATATTGAAGCAGCGCGCCATCATACCGAAGCACACAAAGCACAACAGGCAGGCAATCTTGAAAAAGCGGCAAACCATGCCCAACTCGCCAGGGCTCATGCGGCTCATGCCCGCACCCAGGCTACCAAGGCAGATAAAAAACGAATTGAGGCGAAAAAATAGTCTGTTTTCCATGTATAGTTTATTATAAAAAGGCGGGTTTTGAATCCGCTTTTTTGTTGAATAAACTGTAAAAAATCAGTTTTCTTCCTGCTATGGAAATGACATGAATAAAAACCGAAATAAGTCCTAAATTTGTACCTGCTTTTCAAATAAGGGTATAGGCAATCATGTTTAAAGTAACCATAGACGGGGCAACAACAGAGGTAGAGCCAGGGACAAGTATCCTGCAGGCCGCTCGCAAAATCGGCGGGAGCCATGTGCCTCCGGCGATGTGTTATTATTCAAAACTTAAAGGTAGCGGCGGCAAATGCCGTGTATGCCTCGTACGCGTTGCGGCGGGTTCTGAAAAAGACCCACGCCCTATGCCGAAACTGGTAGCAAGTTGTGTAACCCCTGTGCAAGACGGCATGGTGGTAGAAAACCTCAACTCACCTGAAGTGCTCGAAGCCCGTCGCGGCGTAGTGGAATTTCTACTTCTCAACCATCCTCTTGATTGTCCCATCTGCGACCAGGCAGGCGAATGTCATCTGCAGGACCTTGGTTTTGAGCATGGTCGCGAAGGCACCCGGTACATGGAAGGTCGCCGTACTTTTAAACCGATTGATATAGGCCCGTATATCAAGCTGCACATGACGCGTTGCATTTTGTGCTATCGTTGTACGATGGTAGCCGACCAGTTGACTCCTAACCGGGTACATGGAATAGTGTGGCGTGGCGAGGTAAGCGAAATCAGCACCTATATCGAAAATTCAATAGACAACGAGTTCTCAGGCAATATGATAGACGTTTGTCCTGTTGGCGCATTGACTGATAATACATTCAGGTTCAAGAGCCGTGTATGGTTTACCAAGCCGTATGATGCCCATCGCGAATGCCCTACCTGTAGCGGCAAAGTGGTACTATGGAACCATGGTAATGAAATATACAGGGTAACAGGCCGCAAGGATGAATATGGGGAACTCGAAGAATTTATATGCAATACCTGCAGATTTGAGAAAAAAGAAATGGGGGACTGGGCCATTGAAGGGCCACGAAATATTAACCGCCATTCTGTGATCGGACAGAACCATTATGAAGCGCCTTACCAGGGCTTGTTGAAAGCAGGGAGATCGCTTCCACCGAAAAAAGATTTATTAGCGGCTAAAAACGAGGAGGTGCAAAACTAATATGGCAGCATTTTTTGTAAGCGCATTCTTTTTTAAAATATTACTTGTGGTGCTTGTATTCACGATTACTTTGTTGATTGCGATGTACAGTACTTATGGAGAGCGTAAAATCGCAGCGGTGATCCAGGATCGTGTAGGTCCTGATCGGGCAGGACCTTTCGGAATCCTGCAGCCTTTGGCTGATGGCGCCAAGTTCTTTATGAAAGAAGAAATTATTCCGGATTCATCCAATAAATTTTTATTCATTCTCGGTCCATCCTTGGCGATGTTAACTGCGCTTATGACAAGCGCGGTGATCCCATGGGGACCATCAGTTACCATAGCTGGTACAGTTGTACCATTGCAAGTGACAGATATCAATGTCGGGATACTATATGTATTTGGCATCGTGAGTCTTGGTGTATATGGTATCATGATCGGGGGATGGGCATCCAACAACAAATTTTCGCTGCTTGGGGCTGTAAGGGCATCTTCGCAGATGATCAGTTATGAGTTGGCAATGGGCTTGTCCATCATTGCATTGCTGATGGTGAGCGGTTCATTATCGCTGAACCATATTGTGAACCAGCAAAGTGCATGGCACGGCATGAGATGGAATATCATTTTTCAGCCGCTTGGCTTTTTGATATTTATGGTTTGTGCATTTGCAGAAACCAACCGGGCACCTTTTGACCTTCCTGAATGCGAAACAGAACTTATCGGTGGTTATCATACGGAATATAGTTCCATGAAACTGGGTATGTACCTGTTTTCAGAGTATATCAATATGTTCGTATCATCAGCTGTAATGGCTACGCTCTATTTTGGTGGCTATAATTTCCCATTCATTGACTGGTGTGGTGCGCATTGGAATGCCAATCTGGTTAGCGTGCTGGCAGTAGCAACCATGTTTGCCAAGGTGTTTATCTTTATCTTCATATTTATGTGGGTACGGTGGACATTGCCACGTTTCAGGTATGACCAATTGATGCGCCTGGGCTGGCAGATATTGATACCTCTTTCTATTCTGAATATTTTCCTCACAGGCGGTGGAATTTTACTCGTTGAAAACCTCTTCAAATAACTGACATGCAACTGACAAAACGTTCAAAACAGGTAGATACTCATCCGCTGAGCGCTTTGGAAAGCACCTATCTGCCCGGCATCCTAAAAGGCATGGCGATTACTTTCAGGCATATATTTAAAAAGGCGCCAACCATTCGCTATCCGGAAGTGAAAAAACCATTTAGTTCGGTATGGCGGGGCGTACACATCCTGAAAAGGGACGAGAATGGCGCAGAGCGCTGCACAGCTTGTGGTTTATGTGCCTTAGCATGTCCAGCCGAAGCGATCACTATGGAAGCCGCAGAGCGCAAACCAGGCGAAGAAGGACTATATAGAGAAGAAAAATATGCGGCCAAATACGAGATCAATATGCTGCGCTGCATCTTCTGCGGATTATGCGAAGAAGCATGCCCAAAAGAAGCCATTTTCCTTAGCAATAGCATCGCCAGTGCGAACTACGATAGAAGTACTTTCGTCTACGGTAAAGACAAACTCGTAGAACCTGTTACCCCACCTGCAGAACATGTAAATGTTTTTGAGGAAGATTACAGGAAACAGTGGATGAAGTTGAAGAAGTGAAATTTGTGATTTGTGATTTGGGCTGGCGCACACCAAATTCCAAAAATCCTCCCGGATTTTCATTTCGAACGAAGCGAGAAATCTAAATCTTATTGATCATTGATAATTGATCATTGGAAAATCAAGACACTATAAAAACCTACAGACTCCTCCATCAAACCGTCCAGGTTTGTAAGGCGCATGGCGTTGAAAATGTGATCCTTTGTCCCGGTTCCCGGAGTGCGCCACTGGCATTGAGTTTTATGCGGTTTGAAGGTATTAAACACTATGTCATTCCGGATGAGCGATCAGCAGCTTATACAGCTCTTGGAATGGCAAGACAATCCAAAAAGCCTGTTGCATTAGTTTGTACCTCAGGTACTGCTGCATTGAATTTTGCACCTGCGGTGGCCGAGGCTTTTTTCAGTGAAATACCATTGGTTGTTTTCACAACGGATCGGCCGGTTGAATGGCTCGGGCAGGCTGATAACCAGGCCATTTACCAGGGACATCTTTATGGAAAGAACGTCAAAGCTGATTATGTATATCCGACAGATCTCCAGCATCCTGATTCAGAATGGTACGCAATAAGAATTGCCAATGAGGCATTGAATATTGCGATGCAGCATCCTCGTGGTCCGGTGCATATAAATGTTCCTCTGCGTGAGCCATTATATCTTGAAACTGAGCCTGATTTTAGCGAAATTGAAGCAAAGATTATCAAATTTGAACAAGGGGAGACGTCAGTACCGGAAGGCACATTTGAAGCTCTTTCTCAATATAAAAAAGTACTTGTTGTTGCTGGTACCCATCGCCCAAATGCCAGGCTGAAACAAGCTCTGAGTGACGTCTCCAAAGACAAGCATATTGTTTTTATTCCTGATATTACTTCTAATCTAACGAACACGCCCGGTTCCATTTCTTTTGGAGAGCTAGCAATAGATGCAATATCTAAAGATCAACTTGAAAATTTTGTCCCTGAATTGGTTATCAGCTTCGGAGGTCCTATCGTTTCCAAGACTTTAAAGAGCTTCCTGAAACATAAGAATATCAAAGCCCATTGGCATTTGAATGGGCATCCTGCCTCATCAGATACATTTCAGCAGTTAACTAATATCCTTGATGTCAATGCACCGACTTTTTTTAAAGCACTTGTTAAAGAAAGCTCTTTAAGTTTTGACAAAGACTATTTTGACACATGGGCATCTTTGGATATTCAATCAAGTCAATCTGCTAAAGCTGCAATCGGATCATTAGAATTCAGTGAAATACGGGCTGCTTATGAAATCATAAATAGACTGCCTTCTGATACTGTTTTGCATCTCGGTAATAGTCTCCCTGTGAGATATGCATCTGTTTTTCCATTTATAAATCCTGATATTGAAGTTCATTCAAATAGAGGTACAAGTGGTATTGATGGGACAGTTAGTTCTGCAGCGGGCCAATCCATGGTAGATGACAGAAACCATGTTCTCATCGTGGGTGATCTTGGCTTTATGTATGATAGCAATGGGCTGTGGAATAATTATCTGAGAGATAATCTAAAAATCATTGTTTTCAACAATCACGGAGGTGGTATTTTCAGGACTCTTCCGGGAGCCAGATCACAGAAAGAGCTCGAAGAGTATTTTGCAGTGAAACAACCGCTTCGATTTGAACATATAACCTTACAACACGATTGCGAATATAGCTTTTGCAATAATCTGGAAGGCCTTAAGCCTGCTTTAGATCAATTAATTGCAACAAAGGGAAAGCCCG
>Ga0206979_1080_pt1 | contig 16834 bp, 8 predicted proteins | sample Alteio_BWMinCont_19_FD_153463 | JGI IMG/M metagenome (GOLD analysis project Ga0206979, IMG submission 153463) | Enriched cells from forest soil in Barre Woods Harvard Forest LTER site, Petersham, Massachusetts, United States -... | ecosystem: Environmental > Terrestrial > Soil > Temperate forest >... | reverse complement strand
TGCAGGCATTTCTTTTGCCGCCAACATGATAGCTATTCCTTGGATTGCTTATGGTGTGGTGCCCTTGTGTTTTTTAGGATGTTTTTTTCTTATTTTTTCATCAACAACGGGTAGTGCCATTCTGAGCTTTGCAGATAAACTCTTAAGCGAGCTTTGGCATGTACTGACTTGGTTTTCTCATTTGCCCAACGTGGTTTGGTATCAAAGCATTCCTCATACATGGATGTTAGTTGCAGCCATGCTGGGTATTATTTTATTGCTGTTACCGATTGGTTTTCCCGGGCGTTATTTTGCCGTTATCTTCTTGTTGCCTGTTGTTTTGTACCAAGCAGACGTGCCGCAAAAAAATTCGGCATGGTTTACTTTACTGGATGTAGGGCAGGGCTTAGCTTCCGTAGTTCAAACCCAGCACCATACTTTAGTTTTTGATACCGGTGCGCATTTGAGTCCGAGTTTTGATATGGGCGAAAGTGTCGTGGTACCATTTCTACATCAGGCAGGCATAAAAAAATTGGATATGTTGGTTATCAGTCATGGTGATAATGATCATATTGGTGGTGCGGATGCTGTCGTTAACGCGTTTCCAACCCGCTTTATTAAAACTAGTGATCCCGAAAAAATTAACAATAGCCAATATTGTATGCGTGGAGAAACTTGGCAATGGGATGGCGTCAATTTCGAGTTCTTATATCCGACAAAAGAAAATTTAACCCTTAACAATAATAGTTCTTGTGTCTTGCGCGTAACGGCAGGGAATAAGAAAATTTTATTAACGGGCGATATTGAAAAATTTGCGGAAAAGAATTTAGTAAAAGAAGTAACGGAGGATTTGCCTGCGGATATCTTGGTCGCTCCTCATCACGGTAGCAAAACATCAGCCGTTGAAGAATTTATTGATGCGGTTAATCCACGGTATGTTTTATTTTCTATGGGTTATCGTAACCGTTATCATTTTCCGCATCCCAGCGTTATTGAAAAATATCGACAAAGAAACGTGATAGAGCTTGATACGGCAAAATCAGGCGCTATTCAATTTGTGCTAAATGAAAAATCTATTTTAAGCCCAGCATTATATCGGTCAGCGCATAAAAATTTTTGGAATAATTAGGCCCCCACCAAGTCCATCGTCATTGAACGCCAATTGAATAACTTATTGATTGTATAGCAAACATACCATCCGGAAACTATTCAAATTTGGCGCTATACTTTAGAAGTAGATGTCTATTTGCGATGGGGTTGTTTATGCCAAGATACTTTGTCGATGTCATTACCGGAATACGGGCTTATGGCATCACCAAAACTAGCCGTCAACATATCCCGAAATCAACTTGGGATGGGCGGCAACTCGTCTACAAAAAAACGGGTGAAAGCGCTCCGCCAGGCAGTGTTTTGGATGGCATAGATATCATTACAAAGGCCGTGTTCGATCAGTCTAGGCCGGTCTGTATATTTAGCGGTATTCGCGTCCCTTTGGACACTCCTATCGGTAGCATATTTAACAAGCAAGAAGTCGTTACATATGCAATCCACCGCAGGTGCAGCCGGAAAAGAGAAAAGGCTCTACAAGATGAGCAAGTCATTAACCTATCTGAACCAGCGCTACCTGCAAGTAGCGCTTCAGCTTCCGCTTCTTCGCCAAAGCGCAGGCGCAAAACATCCAACTCCCAGGATCCTTCCGAGCCAGCTCCTGCTCAATGGGTAGAGGAAGAACAAGAAGCATTTCGAACGCAGCTGAAAAAGCAATCACCAGACTTTCTTTTGCCCACTGCTAGCTTTAATTTTTTTCAAACAGCGAGCACTGCTACTCCTAAGATTTCACAATCGCAAGAAATACTTCCCAACCCGCCAAAAGGAAAAAATAAATAGGGAATAGCATGAGAAAAAAACTACGCATCATTCGCCTATATTTGCTAAACTCACTATCCTCAAAACTTTCTAACAGAAAAATGAGGAAGAATAATGTCAAGTTCAACTTTTTTTAAACCCAACTTGGAATTATGGCCCGCAGCGAGCAACATTTTTTCTTGATGTGTTGGGGAATCTCAATAAATTATCTGGCGAAGAGATAACGTCACTTTTACCGGAGTTCAAAGTAAACGGTGATACATTGATAAGTGAGCTAGAAATAGAACTTGAAAACCAAGTGGATGTTTCTGTGTGTGAAACACTACAAATAGTTTCCCAGTCTAAAGCTAAATTGTCGGAACTAATGGAAAAGTTGAGGCCTAGTGCGAAGTTGGTAATATGATTAACATCATATGCTGAAGATATATGTCATTCCCGCATGCTTTTAGCGGGAATCCATTTCTACTTGGCATAAGCTCTGCAAAAAGCTGAATGGATTCCCGCCAAAAGCATGCGGGAATGACAGCGTAGTTGTAGGTTTGGCTTCCTACGCTAGCCCAACCTACGTGGTCAATTAATCCTGTTTTTTATCTTCTTTTGTACCATGCAACAACAAATCAATAGCCATTAACAAAGCGGATTTGTCGACGGGCTTTTCAAAAGACACACTTGCGCCTAATGATTCTGACAAATCTAAATAGCCCGCAGGATCTAGGCGACCTCCGCCGGAAATTGCAATGATTTCCATATTGGGATGTTTGTTTCTTACTTCAGAAATTAGTGTGATGCCACTTTTTTTGGGCATGATAATATCGGTTACCATAATATCGGGATTCATTGTTTTTAAGAGTTCTGTCGCTTCCTCACCATCGACGGCACTTACCACCTGATGTGATGCGCGCTCTAAAACTTGCACCAGCATATCTCTTACTAAGTTATCATCCTCAACTAGCAGAATTTTTGCCATGTTGTGCTCCTGGATTATCGTTATATGGTTGATATTCGGGTAACAAAATGGTGAACGTGGCGCCATGCCCTAATTCACTATTTACAATAATGTGACCATGATGTTCTTTAATGATAGCATGGACTGTGGCAAGCCCTAAGCCAGTGCCTTTGCCCACTTCTTTGGTTGTGAAGAAAGGTTCAAAAATACGTTCTAATAAGGTTTGGTCTATACCTTGGCCTGAATCGATAACATCAATTTTACAATAGTGATGATTTTGTGTTTCGGGGAATTCTTTTAGTATCTCGTCATTTTTGGAAACAAGACAAAGTTTGATGGTAATGATGCCTTCACCATACATGGCATCAACCGCATTATTGATGAGATTAACAATGACTTGATGCAGACGGGTTTGGTCTCCCAAAATAGTAAAATTTTCGGGAATCGTGGCGATAAACGGAATCTCAATACTGGCAGGCACAGTAGGCCTTAATAAATCTAAAACGCCTTCTATGGTTTCTTTTAATTTGATCGGCGTGAAAGCGTCATATTGTTGGCGGCGACTGAATGTTAGGATGCGTGATATTAATTCCTGACCACGACGGGAAGCTTCCAATACTTTACCTAAGTTCTGATGTAGTATGCCTTTTTCAGGAACATCTTCGCGTGCCATTTCAACGTAACCCATAATGGCATAAAGCAAATTATTAAAATCATGGGCTATACCGCCGGCTAAAGTTCCTATAGCTTGAAGTTTTTGACCTTGGAGCATGGCTCGCTCTATTTTCTGTTTGGATTTTTCAGCAGCTTGTCGTTCGGCAATTTCGCGTTTTAAATCCAGATTAATTTGTACCAAGGATCGTGCTCTAAAACGCGAAACTTGAGCCAGTTGACTGGCAATTGCAAACAACAAGGCGATTAATATCCCTAGCGTTAAAACGACGGGTGGCAGCTTGGTTCCAAAAGCGGTAAATAGTCTTTTAGAGGGTTGCAGATAAATTTTCCAGGGTGTGCCATATAAATCAATGGTCGTGGAGGCGAGCGTTGAGTTGGGTGATGCCATTATTGGTGAAGTTTGAAATATTTTACCCGTGCTATCTAGAATTTTAATGCCAAAATTTTCATGATTAATATGATCGTTAAGTACAGTGCTGACATTGATCAAGCTAATTAAAAACCCTTTAGCGGTATTATGATCCCCTATTAAAGGGGCAACCACGAAAATGACGTCAGTGTCTGGCGTCATGTCAAGTCCCGGCGAAACCCATATTTGTTTGCTCGTTATCGTGTTAAGTATTCGATTGGCGTAATGTTGAATAAATTCACCATATAATCTATCAATTTCTGGAATATTTTCCTTAGAAAGCCATGTTTGTTTTAGGTCAGGGGTATAAAGGGCAATTCCATCAATGCCATTATAATCTTTTACAAACTCAACGATGTTTTCTTTCCAATTTTTATAAGCAGGTTGCGGGTTGGCCTCAAGGTGCTTGGCCATGTGTTTTAAAGCTGATATTCTAAGTTCAAACTGACTTTTAACATCGTTGGCAACATGCTCAGTTTGCAGCTCCACTAGGATTTTAATATGGGCTTGGGATTGCAGCACAAACGCATACCATAAGATAACAGTAATAAAAATCCCAACGGTTGCTATAAAGAAAAATAGCCACTGACCAGGTAGTAAGGTTTTATAGGGTGAAGTAGTATCTTGTTCTTGGAGCTTCTGACGCCATGAGCTGCTCATAGCTAGACCTATTATCGCTAAGAAAGTGATCTATATAGCTTAATATATTTAGCTTTTTGAAGCTATCTGTTTGAATCTAGCCATGAATTTAGGTTAAATGCAAAGAAAGTAACAAGAATCATGAGCTTATATCGAATAATTTTGTATTTTTTGGTGTTTTTGACAAGCAAATGTTGTAAATTTAAGTTACAATACGGCAGGCAAAAAAACGGAACGGATTTCGGTCAAACTTTACTCAAGAAAATGAGATTATGCAGCTAAACAAAATTAAACTCTCAGGCTTTAAATCATTTGTTGATCCTACAACAGTACTATTACCTAGTAATTTAGTTGCTGTAGTGGGGCCTAACGGATGTGGCAAATCAAATATTATTGATGCTATCTGCTGGGTAATGGGCGAAAGTTCGGCCAAATACCTGCGCGGAGAGTTACTGACAGACGTTATTTTTAATGGTTCAAGCACGCGTAAGCCGATTGGACAAGCCTCGGTTGAGCTCATATTTGATAATCAGGACGGCAGTATTGGCGGGGAATATAGTCAGTACGCTGAAATCGCAATACGCCGCCAAATCACGCGAAATGCCGATTCAAGTTACTTTTTAAATGGCGTACGTTGCCGCCGTAAAGATATTATCGATATTTTTCTTGGGACGGGTCTGGGCCCACGCAGTTACTCGATTATCGGGCAAAATATGATTTCTCGCTTAATCGAGGCTAAGCCCGATGAGATGCGTATTTATTTAGAAGAAGCAGCGGGCGTTTCAAAATATAAAGAGCGTCGTCGTGAAACAGAAAACCGTATTCATCACACCAAAGATAATCTCGCGCGCCTAAATGACTTGCGTGTTGAATTGGAAAAGCAGCTATCTAGCTTAAAACGACAAGCCAATGCCGCTGAACGTTACAAGCTTTTAAAACAAGAAGAGCGGGATCTGCGCGGACAATGGTATGCCTTACAATGGCGTCAACTTGATGCTCGTTTAGTGCAATACACTCTACAAGTACAGCAACAAGAAACTGGGCTTGAAGCTCGGCATGCTGAACTTAGCAGCATTGATTTGATGCTAGAAACCACACGTGAAGAACAACGCCTATCTGCTGATGCTTTCAACGAAGTACAACGCCGGTATTACACGGCGGGTAGCGACATTACTCGGATGGAGCAGGACATACGTCATCACCAAGAACGTCAACGTGAGTGGCAAACGGATTTGGCGCAAGTGGATCATGATTGGCAAGCAGCCGTCGATCAACTGCAGGAAATTGAAGACCAATTATCAGAGCTGGCAACTGAAATTGATAATGTAGAACCTCAGTCTCACACCGCCGTGGCATCAGTTGCTGAGGCTGTAAAGATGCTATCGCAAGCGGATGAAGCCACGCAAATTTGGCAAATGAATTGGGATGAATTCAATTTGTTTACCGCCAAGGCTACGCAGGTGGCGCAAGTTGAGCAAACTCGAATTCAGCATCTCGAACAAAAGCTTAGCTCTTTAAAACAGCGCCAAGAAAAATTAACGTTGGAACAAGAACAAGTCAATTTTGGTGATCTTGAAAAAGAATTAATAACCCTGTCATCGCAGTTAGACGAGGTGACAGCGCTGACAGAAGAACAGGATGAGCAATTAGATCTGCTTCGCGATGAAGTCACTGACTTGCAAAGCAATCAACACAGCATAACCACACAATTGGATCAAGTTCGTAATGATCTCCAAAAAATGCGTGGTCAACAAGCGTCGCTTGACGCATTACAGCAAACCGCATTAGGTCAACGTAATAACAGTCAAGTACAGTGGCTTTCAAAACATGATCTCGATCAAAAGCCACGGCTTGCGCAAGGCGTTGAAGTCGAAGCAGGTTGGGAAAATGCCGTCGAAAAAGTATTGGGTTCGTATTTACAAGCAGTTTGCGTTGCGGAAATTGCAGATATCGCAAATATTGCCAATGATTTTAATGAAGGCAACTTGTGCGTATTTTCCGGCAAGACGAAAGCTAGCGTTGTTGCAGAAAAAGGTGTGACTCTACTAAGCAAAATCCAATCGCAGTGGCCTTTGGAAGCCTTATTGTCTGGCGTGTATGTGGCCGATACCGTGCAAGATGCACTGCTTTTAAGTGAAACTTTAGACGCACATGAATCGGTTATCACCCCAGATGGCATGTGGTTAAGCGCCGCGTGGATGCAGATGTCACGCGATGAAGATCCTGCCGCGGGTGTTTTTCAGCGCGAGCAAGAATTAAAAACCTTATTACAACGGATTGAATCGCAAGCCGATATACAAGCAGAGCTAGAAAATGAATTGCAGCATATCCGCGATCAATTAAAAGCACTTGAACAAAAACGCGAGCAACTGCAGCGAGCCGCTAATCAATCTCATGCACAGGCGGCGGAAGTTCATGCGCGCGAAAAAATGAAACGCGAACAGTTAGCGGATTTGCAAGCACGTGAAGCCCGTATCGTTAAAGAACAAGAGGAATGCATCGAGCATTTCCAGCAAGCGAAAAATGAATTAAACGAAGCCCGCTCTCATTGGCAAGCCGCTCTGGATAGTTTAGAGCAGCAAGCTCAGAAACGAGAGGACTTAATTCAGCAACGCGAACAAACACGTGAAGCATTGCAAGCGGCGCGCGACAATGTTAATCAAACCAAAGATTTTGCTTCTGATCTGCAAATCCGTCTGCAGACCTCACAATCACAACAATCTTCCTTAAAACAAACCGCGACGCATATGCAGGTGCAATTAAGCAGTCTCGCTCGCCGCAAAAAAGTGTTAGAGGATGAGTTAAGTGGCGCTGTTTGCCTGGTAGAACTTGAGAAACTGTTATCCGTGGCGCTAGAATCTCGCCTAGAAATTGAAAATGAATTAAATAACGCGCGTGCAACGAGCGAATCAAACGAACAAGCTTTGCGAACATTAGAAGCAAAGCGTCAAGCAGTCGAGCGCGAAATGAGTAAGGTGCGCGACGTGCTTGAAACGATGCGTCTTGAGAGCCAAAGTGTAAAAGTGAAATCGGAAAACTTGTTGGATCAAATGAAAGAAATGGGTCTGCAGTTAGAAGAAGTACTGAAAACCTTGCCTGAGCAGCTTATCGCTGAGGAACTACAAGCGCAACTCGAACAGATTGCGCAACGCATTAACCGCTTGGGGCCTATTAATCTTGTCGCGATCGAAGAGTTTGCGACGTGTTCTGAGCGCAAAGACTATTTAGATAGGCAATATGATGATTTGCAAGAAGGTTTAAATACACTTGAAAATGCTATCGCAAAAATAGATAAAGAAACCCGTGCGCGCTTCAAAGAAACGTTTGATAAAGTGAATGAACGTTTCCAAGAATTATTCCCCAGTATTTTTGGTGGTGGTCGTGCGTACTTGGAGCTAACGGGTGAAAACTTATTAGATTCTGGTATTACCGTTATGGCGTGTCCTCCGGGCAAACGCAATAGTACGATTCATTTGTTATCGGGCGGTGAAAAAGCATTAACCGCAATCGCCTTAGTGTTTTCCATATTTCATCTTAATCCTGCGCCATTTTGCTTACTCGATGAAGTCGATGCGCCGCTGGACGATGCGAATATCGGACGTTTTTGTCAGTTAGTAAAAACCATGTCTGAAAAGACGCAATTTATTTTCATCAGTCACAATAAGCTTGCGATTGAAATGGCGCAACATTTAATGGGTGTGACAATGCACGAACCCGGCGTTTCACGTTTGGTCAGTGTCAATGTCGAAGAAGCGATTACTTTGGCTGGAACTTGAAAGGAGAAAGCACATGGAAGGGTATCTGCGTATCGCTTTACTGAGTTTAGCTGCGATTGTAGTTTTTCTAGCGGTGTTTGAATTTGGATTTAGACGGCGAAAACATAAATCAGCGCGTCTTTCAAACCGAGCGGACTTAGGCGAGCTAATTGATTTAGATCCACACTCTGTATCGTATAACTCGCAAGAACCGATATTCGTAAATGGCAATGACGACTCTTGTTTAGAAGAGAATGAAATTTTTGCGACGAACACACGCACTGCTAACGCTGCTCCGCACTCCTATCAAACCCAGTACACGCCGCCGCAATCATTGCGAGTTAAAAGTCCACAACCTGCGCCAAATGAATCTCAAGCTGGCACCTTGGCGCAAGATTTGTTAGTGCTGATGGTTATCGCCAAGCCTGGGCAACAATTTGTATCGTATGAATTACTTCAAGCTATTTATTCGGCTGGATTACAATTTGGCGAAATGAATATTTTTCATTTTTATCAAATGACTTTCAAAGGGCGCGCAGCATTATTTAGTTTGGCCTCGGCAACAGAGCCTGGCGATTTTAACTTAGATAAAATGGGCAACTATGCCTGCAATGGTTTAACGTTGTTTGCTAACTTAAAGCAAGTGCAAGATCCACAATACGTATTTGACCTAATGATCAAAACGGCAGAACAATTAGCCGATGATCTAGATGGTGAGCTGCGTGCAGGTCCACGCATACTGTGGAACGATAATATCAAAAAACAATATCAACAGAAAGTCTCACAATACCTGGTTACGACATTTGCATGAAGCCGACCGAAGAATTGATTGCTCGCGTTGAAAAATTGCGTGCTGAAATTGAAAAACATAATTACCTTTATCATAGTTTAGATGATCCAATGATAAAGGATGATGAATTTGACAAACTGCTAAGCGAATTGGGTGCGATCGAGCAAAAATATCCGCAATTAATCACAACCGATTCTCCCACGCAGCGCGTAGGTAGTGCCCCCCTTAAGCAATTTTCTCAGGTGCGACATGATGTCCCTATGCTTTCTTTGGAAAATGCATTTGATGACGAAGACGTTTTAGCTTTTGATAAACGCATCAAAGATCGCTTGAGTTTAACTAAAAATATTGAATATGTTTGCGAGCCTAAACTGGATGGACTGGCGGTGAGCCTGCGCTATGAAAATGGTGAGCTGGTACAAGCTGCAACCCGAGGCGATGGCGAGACGGGCGAGGATGTCACCGAAAATATTCGCACCATTAAAATGGTGCCTTTACGTTTAAAAGGTCACGACTTGCCGCGGATTTTAGAAGTGCGCGGCGAAGTTTATATGTCTAAATCGGGTTTTACCCGTTTAAATGCTCGTGGACTTGCGCATGGCGAAAAAGTTTTTGCTAATCCGCGTAATGCAGCAGCGGGCAGTTTACGTCAACTTGATTCTCGCATTACCGCAGCCAGGCCCTTAAGTATATTTTGTTATGGTTTAGGAACCGTTTCAGACCAGGCTGTTCCTGATACGCAATTTGAAATATTATCTACCTTGAGAAAATGGGGATTCAATGTTAATCATGAGACGACACTCGCAAAAAGTATTGAAGAATGTGTCGATTTTTATCATAAGATAGGCGCTAAGCGTATTCAATTACCTTATGAGATTGACGGTGTGGTCTATAAAGTTAATTCTCGTAAACTGCAGGAAAAATTAGGCTTTGTGTCACGCGCGCCGCGTTGGGCCATCGCGCATAAGTTCCCAGCAGAACAAGTTAAAACCATCATTGAGGCGGTTGAGTTTCAAGTTGGCCGTACCGGTGCTTTAACTCCCGTCGCACGCTTAAGGGCTGTCTCAGTGGGTGGTGTCGTCGTAAAAAATGCAACATTGCACAATATGGATGAAGTAAGGCGTAAAGATGTTTTTGTAGGTGATACGGTTATTATTCAGCGTGCAGGTGATGTGATACCCGAAGTGGTGTCATCGATAAAAAATCTACGGCCACATGATGCCCAAAAAATTATTTTACCTAAAAAATGTCCCGTTTGTCATTCTGCCGTTGAGCAGATTGAAGGGGAGTCGGTAGCACGTTGCAGCGGCGGTTTATTTTGTCCCGCACAACGTAAGGAAATGATTAAGCATTTTGCCTCAAGACGCGCGATGGATATTGAAGGTTTAGGTGATAAGCTAGTTGAGCAACTCATAGATAGCGGTAATATTGAAACGGTTGCCGATTTATATTTTTTAAAATTAAGCCAACTAGAAAATCTTGAGCGCATGGCTGAAAAATCCGCGCAAAATTTGTTGGATGCTTTAGAGAAAAGTAAAAAAACGACATTAGCGCGTTTTCTTTATGCATTGGGAATTCGGGAAGTTGGTGAGGCGACGGCAAAATCACTAGCGAATCATTATGCTGATTTGAAGCCAATATTTTCTGCGACAGATGAATCCTTACAAAAAATTAATGATATAGGCCCAGTCGTCGCTAAGCATATTGTGGCGTTTTTTAAAGAGCCTCATAACGACAAAGTGATCGATCAATTGCTCAAAGCCGGTATTCACTGGCCCGCGGTTGTAAAGTCCGCGCACAGTCCTTTGACTGGAAAAACCTTTGTGCTCACGGGTACTTTACGCACTATGACGCGTGATGAGGCAAAAGAAAAATTAGAACAGTTGGGTGCAAAGGTCGCGGGCAGTGTTTCGGCTAAAACCAGCATTGTGGTAGCAGGAGAAGATGCAGGATCGAAGCTGACTAAAGCGGAAGCGCTTGGTGTTGAAGTGATGGATGAAAATAAATTTCAGCAGCTTTTGCATAGTTTGTAATGGTGAGAATAGCTGTCATCCCGCGCAATTCCGTCATTGCGAACCCCACGTTTTTTGTGGGGTGAAGCAATCCAGACTGCTGAACGTTACTTCGGTTGTAGCCTGCCTGGATTGCTTCACCCCACAAAAAGCGTGGGGTTCGCAATGACGGAATTGCGCGGGATGACAAAATTATATTTTTATTTTTTCTTTGGATGGGGCAGGCATGCTATGCTGCACAGATAATCGCAATAACGTTGCAGCAATGCTTTATCAATCCTAGGGTATTCGATTTTCAAATGATCTAGCATCCTGCTGGCTGCGCTCATGTTTGCATAGGGCGTGGTAATAATCGATTGATCTTGCAAATAAAGCGGTATAAAACGATAAAGCGCATTATTAGGTGTAACGCTACTTAAACGTTTGATCCATTCGTAAGGCTCACAGAGTTTTATAGCATAGCCATATTCATTCAACCAAATAATCAAGTCGGTCCACATGATGCCTTGGGGATGATCAAGATGCAGGACGATACTTTTATCTGGATAAGCCTCACTAATTGCCGTCATTGCTAGCGACGCAAAATCAACCGGCAATAGCGTTATCTTTTTATCCCAATTCGGTGCGTAGCCTAATTGAATGCAGCCTTTTATCAAATATAAAAAAGCATCATCAGTATGACTCATGCCAGTTTCAGATTGGCCTGAAATACAACCCAATCGAAAGATAATAACTGGCAAGCCGCGGTACATGATTTGTGTTAGCAAACGTTCTGATACCCATTTGCTTAATGCGTAGCCCCCTATAAGATTAAAAGGTTCATTGTCTGTTAAGAAATCTTCAATATAATTTCCCATCGTGTCCGTAGTCGATACCGCTAAAAATGTTGAAATAGTGAAAATACTTTTTTTAGTTTTATGTGTGGCGAACTTGATAATTTCTAAAGTGCCGAGCACATTGCTATTACGCATATTATCATAAGCCGTGAGATGATTAACGTCGGCGCCGAAGTGATAAATTCGGCCAATTTTTTCCGCCAACTCGTCATATTTTTCGGAAGATATGCCTAATTTATGAAATCCCAAATCACCTGCGATGGCGATGACGCGCTCCGGATCAAGTGTAATATCTATTTTATATTTTTCTAAATTTTCTAACAAACTCGCAAAAGGCGGCTTATTTTTTTCGGCTTTAAGTACGCAATAAATTTTTTTATTGGTTTTTATCAGTAGTTCTTTTAGTATATGCGCACCCAAAAAACTATCGCTTCCTGTTAATAAAATATTTGTTACGTTTTCACTAATTTTTTTCGGCGGGATAATATCTTCGGGTAATAGAATATCACGACGAATCGTATACTGGATAGAAGATTGGCGAGTATACTTTTCGCCCTTGGAATCAATATATTCGGCAATAATGGCGATATAAGGTAAGTCGAGTAAGACATTGAGTGGCACTCTAATCTGAAATACTTTTTCAATGTTTAAAACAAATTGCGCAAGTTGTAAAGAGCCCGCGCCTAATTGAAAAAAACTATCAGTTAGGCTGATGGCGTCGACTTGGAATATGTCACGCCACATATCAGCTAGTTTTTTTTCGGTCGTAGTCAGGGCTTCAATGTGGGTCTTCTTGAAATATTTTTCAAACTCATGCGTAGGTAGAACACGCCAGTCAATTTTCCCACTAAATGTAAGATGTATCTTGGGTATCATGCTAATGACTTCAGGGATCATATGTGCGGGTAATTTATTTTTAAGCGCGTGACGAAAGTTACGTTTTGTCGCGATATCTTGCAAAATATGCATTAAGTTATGCGTCGATAAGTAATATTTAACGCTGTTGGCTAAAGCTTCCTGTTGCTTAAGCGTGGCGTAAAATTTAATGCCAATGCGCAGATTAGACTGCCAAATGGCCATGCCAGTTAGCCATAGTCTAGTCGTCATCCCAGGTAGTTTAAGGTGTAAACGCAACGGTTTGCCCAATTCAATTTTTTCTAGAAGGCCGCAAAGAGCCACGCCTTCTTTGGATAAGTCTTCCGTTATCACTTCATAAAGTTTTGTGGAGTCAATTTCTAACAATGCGGGTTCTTGAAATGGAATACGAATCTTATTTAAGTTTGGTACTAGACAGGCAACGAGTTGTTTGCGTTTGCCCGGCGCATCTCGGGATATGACAATAACCTCGCTGATTTCTGGAAATTGACTCAGGGCAGATTCTATTTTGGTGAGTTCAATGCGAAAACCTTCCAATTTAATTTGATTTTCGATGCGCTCAATAAACTGTAAATTGCCATCGTCAAGCCAACGGACTAAATCTCCAGTTTTAAAAACACGGGCTGATGGATCGTCATTGAAAGGATTTTGAATAAAAACTTCTTGGGTTAAATGTTCACGGTTTAGATAACCCGCTGACAAACCCAAACCCCCAATTAACATTTCACCGGCTATACCAATAGGAACAGGTTGCAGATTACTGTCTACTACATAAACTTCGGCGTTTGCAATCGGTTTGCCAATGGGAGGAGGATTGTGCGCGGTGACCCAAGGCTCGGCTTGCGTGCGATATCCGTTGTATACCTTTGCCAGTGTGGTTTCAATCGTAGCTTCTGTAGGACCATAGCTATTCCAGATATCAAAATGGAGTTGCTTGCCTGGCAGGCGCGTTAAAGGATCGCCGCCAACCTTTAATATTCTTAGAGCCATATCAGCAGGCCATGTTTCATTCATTAGAATTTGCGCATAGGCAGTCGGTAAATCACAAATGGTTATCTCTTGTTCCGCAAGCCAGGGAATAAACAAATTAGAGTTGAGTTTCATATGGTCATCAATAATATGAATGCTCGAACCCGTGGTGAGAAAGGGGATTGTTTCACAAAAAAAAGTATCAAATGCTTGTGATGAAAATTGTGAGGATCTATCTTCGGGATTCAGCGCAAAGCAGTGTTGATAGTAGCAGCTCAAATTAACTAAGCTAATATGTTTTATCATTACCCCTTTAGATCGGTCAGTGATTCCGGTTGTATATACGATATAGGCTATTTGTTCCGGGTCGACTTTAATCGTAATTTTGTCGCGCGAAAATAATTTTAATCGTGCTTCGTTTTCAAAAAAAACGGATTTAAAAATTAACTCCTCTGGGATGCGCTTGTTATTGTTAGCTAAAATAACTTTAGCTCTGCAATCATTCAGGATTGAATGAATACGATGATCGGGAAATTTAGGGTTGATAGGAACATAAATCGCACCAATCTTAAATATTGCCAGCATTGCAATGATAATTTCAGGCGTTCTATCCATTAATACTGCGACCATCTCGCCTGGCTCGACGGTTTCTTGGAGTAATAAATTTGCGAGCTGATTGGAAAGCGCATCCAATTGTTGATAGGTGATGATCTTGTTTTCATAACCGATAGCCGTTCTTTGTGGATTATTTTGTGCAACATGGGAAAAAAGTTCATGCGTACAGGCATTTTGTTTGATGGGGCTTTTAGGTTGATTCCATGTTTTCAATAAATTGTTTTTTTCATCGCTGATCAAAATGGAAAAATGCGTCGTTAAATCCTGTGGGGTTTGAATAATAGCGGAAATGATTTGCTTGTAATGTGCGTCAATATTGACAATGGACTCTTCAGAAAATATGTCAGGATGATAATGAAACTTAATTTCAGTTACCGTGAAAATAATCCCGAGATGGCGATGGTGATTTCTATCAAATGGAATGTCAGTCATATCGTCGTCTTCATGTGCAAAGTAAAATATCTTATGCTGTTTTTTTGAAGATATTTCTTTTGCTAAGGTTTCTGCGTAATTTTGGCTTACTTGCAGCTGTTGTTGAAAATCTTTTATATAGTGCAAAAGTGTTTGCTTGTCGTTAACCGTGGTTCTAACAACGACCGTATTTTTTTTAGTTGTTACCCAGAATACCACGTCGTTTAGTCCTGAATAGCGATGTAACAATAATCCCCATGCCGCAAAAATTACGCTTGAGGGCGTTAGTTTATTTATATGAGCAAATTCATTGAGGCGGCTGATGCTGATGGTGGGGTCATGAAGAAATTCTTTGTTATTTTTTTGTGGTGGAATTTCAAAGTTTTCAAGCCACAAGCGCGGCCAAAACTTAAAACCTTGCAATAAAGTTTTCCAGTAGGGTTTTTTGACTTTTTTTTCATGATCTATCGTTTTTGTCATCTATTATCCTAGGGATAACATGAAAACGCGGCCGCTAACTTCCTTTGCTAAACTGAGAAATGATTTTTCTTTCCGCTAGTGGCCTACTGAAGAAGTAGCCTTGCACTAGGTCGCATTGATGTTCAATAAGGGCTTGCAGTTGATCGGCTGTTTCAACGCCTTCTGCCACCACTTTAATATTTAAATTATGCGCCATGGATATAACGGCACTGACAATAGCAAGATCATCCTTGTTCTTAGGAATTCCTTTTACAAAGGATTGATCTATCTTCAGTGTGCTGACGGGTAATTGTTTCAAATAACTGATAGAAGTATAACCGGTACCAAAATCATCTATGACGATATTAACCCCCATAGATTTGATTTCCGTCAGTTTTTCAATCGCAAGCTCAACGTTTTCCATCACTGCGCTTTCGGTGACTTCTAACTCTAAATATTTTGTGGAAAGACCCGTTTCTTTTAAAATATCTTTGACTAATTTTGCAATGTCTTTATGGCGGAATTGCTTAAAAGAGAGATTCACTGCCATGACAATAGGCTGATAACCTTGTTTTTGCCAACGTTTATTTGCTTTGCAAGCCTCTCTTAGCGCCCATTCGCCAATTTGTAAAATCAGTCCTGTTTCTTCCGCTAAGGGTATAAATTTAACGGGGCTTACCATGCCAAGCTCTGGGCTTTCCCAGCGAATTAAAGCTTCAACACCTTCAATGCTCCAATCTTTTAAATTTAATTTGGGCTGATAATATAAAACAAATTCATTGTTGGTAAGGGCTTTGCGAAGACTGGATTCTAATTTAATTTTTTCATGAGATTGCATATTCATTTCTTTGGTAAAATAACTAAATACATTTCCTCCTCTGCGTTTTGCTCTGTAAAGGGCTGTATCTGCATTTTTTTGTAAATCTTCCAGTGAGCTACCATCATTAGGGTAAATGCAAATCCCAATACTTACCGTGACAAATAATTCATTCGTTTCAATTCGAATAGGGTGAGAGCAAACTTCTAGAAGTTTTTCGGCAAAATGACTAGCCTGTTCCGTGGTGCTAACATTGCGTAATAGTATAATAAACTCATCGCCACCTAAACGTGCGATTATATCTTCTTCATTGTTAAGCGCGTTTTTGAAGCGAAGGGCTATTTCTTTAATGACCTGATCACCGGCACTATGTCCAAGCGCATCGTTAACATTTTTGAAACGATCAATATTAATAACCAATAATGCAAAAGATTGATCGTCTATTGCTGCTTGTTTCAATATGGTATTGAGTAGTTCATTAAAAAAAACTCGATTCGGTAAATTTGTTACGGTATCATATTGTGCTAATCTCTTTAAATGCTCTTTGTTTTCAAGTAATTCGCTTTCTATTGTCTGCCGCTGAGTGATTTGCTGCTTGAGTTTGCTGCTTGTTTCTTCCAGTTGTTCCGTGCGTTTTTGTACGCGATATTTTAATTTTTCTTGCGAAGCTTGAATTTTTTCTAACATGGAGTTGATTTCAATTGATAGCGAACTTAATTCATCATTGTGACTTACGGCTACTCTTTCATCAATAGCGTCGTGTTCGCGAATATAAGATAC
>Ga0206979_1079_pt1 | contig 16964 bp, 18 predicted proteins | sample Alteio_BWMinCont_19_FD_153463 | JGI IMG/M metagenome (GOLD analysis project Ga0206979, IMG submission 153463) | Enriched cells from forest soil in Barre Woods Harvard Forest LTER site, Petersham, Massachusetts, United States -... | ecosystem: Environmental > Terrestrial > Soil > Temperate forest >... | reverse complement strand
CTGCCGGGACCACTGGAGCGGACGGTTCGCTTTTGATTTCGGCGTTGCCTTCCGGTGCACACCACATCGAAGCTCGTCGAAGCGGAAAGAGTGCCACACAGGACGTCAATCTAACCGAGGGGCAAGGGAGCACACCCGTAGCTGATCTCAAGCTTGATGAGGGTACTAGCTCAGTAACACTGCAACTGGATCCTGCCGATAGCGCAGTAACTGTATATAACGCAAAAGGTGAGCAGATACAGATGTCCGGCACAACTCTAACTCTTCCCGAAGGCAGGTATCACTTCATCGCCCGTGCCGACGGCTATGTCGATCGTGGCGAGGCGGCAGATATCAAAGCCGGCACACCAACGGTAGTCAATCTAAAACTATCCCCCCTGACAGTAGCTGCTGAAGCTCCGGTCATCACCGGCTGGGATCCGGACAGCTGGACGGCGGACGCGAAAAATCACACTCTGATGCATCACAACTCCGATGTCGGCGTCTACACTGCCCAGCCCAGCGGCGGCAGGTACATCTTTGCGGGATCATTCGGTCACGGCTTTCTTTTCGGCAAGCCTAAGGTAGAGTGGGTTGCAAACTATCACGATCCGAATAATTATCTGCTGTTTTCACTCGAACGGAACGGCCTGGAGTTGTTCACGGTTTCTTCCGGCAAGAAGGTGGCAAATAAAGGCAGGATACCGTTTTCCCAGCTTTCAACTTATCAGGTCATGTTGCAGATTTCTCCCGGACACATCGTCACATTCCTGGGCACAGGTCACGGCTGGAAGCAGCTCAGTGACTGGAGCGGCCTTCCCGAGAATGTAGACGCGGGCAAGTTTGGTTTCAAGGGTCCGGTAACGCTCACCAGCTTCAGTTATTCCCGGTAAGGCAAGATGGAGGCTTTGTGTCAACTATCGCACTGAAAGCTCTGGTCGACGGGGAAGACATCGAATCTGATCTACTCAGCCGTAAGGGTACGATCAAGCGCGTTGAGGTGATTAAAGAACTCAACCGGCATTCGTGGTGCGACATTGAGTTCAATCAGACTGCCGGCAGCCAGCCGCCAATTGATAAATGGATTGGACGCTCCCTCGCTCTTCACTCAACCGCATCAGGCACCACGCTCTTTGCCGGCTTTGTTTTTGATGTCACGTTAACTTATCAGACAGCGGGCAGCTTTACCGTCGTTATCAAAGGAGTGAGCGCAAGTTATAAGCTCGACCTTGCTCCCCGCCATAAATACTATGGGCCTGTTTCCCTATCTGATGTTGCGCAGCAGATGGCGGGAAGCAGCGGCGTAACCATCGCAGTCAAATCGGGCGGTGGCACAAAAGCTGCGTTGGACCTGGTGCAATGGGGAGAGACTGATTGGCACTTTCTTTGGCGGCTCTGTGATGATTTTGGGGTCTATCTCGTCGCTGCCGACACCGGTGTAAGCATAGAGGATGGGTTCACTGAAACTGGTCCAGACCTGGACTGGCGCAGCGATCAGGATAATGGGCTGGTTGAATTTTCCGTAGGTGGATCTCTCCGCGCCCCCTCTATGGACGGATGTCACTATGACTTCACCGCCTCAAAGAGCGAAACCTTCCAGCAGGTATCGCGGGACCCTGCGCTCACTGGCGCTGTTGATACCTTCACGAGCGCATTAAAGCAACAGGCGAAATCAGTTTTCAAATCCGGGTATAAGCCCTGGCGTAACCGGGCGAAATCGGTCGACGATTACCAGATCTCCCTGCAGCAGGAGGCAGAATGGTCCATCGGCAGCGGCCTGGTGTGCGGAGGACTTAGCCGTTGCGAGGCACTGTCTCCCGGCCAGAGCGTGCAGGTCAAGGGCGTCGTGGATGGTGAAGGCAAGTACAACGTTACGCGGGTCGTACACACCTGGACGGCGGAGGGATACGCAAATAACTTCCGCTGCAGTCCGTGGACGAAATACAGATCGCATCCGCATCCCGCGCGTCCCTCGGTTGCAGGTGTGTACTCCGCCCGGGTCATCAACATTGACGATCCTCAGCGGCAAGGTCAGGTGCAGGTGCAGTATTACTGGCAGGAACAGGGACAGACTACATGGATACGCCACCTGACTCCCTATGCCGGAGCAGATCGCGGCCTGTTCTTTCGCCCGGAAGTGGGAGATGAGGTCCTTGTTGCCTTTGAAGAAGGAGATCCCGAGAGGCCTATGATTCTTGGCTCGGCATGGAATCAATCGGACGCCATTCCGAATGAGGATTTTTGGGGAGGCGAAACACACAACAACGATGTAAAGCGAATCGTGACCAAAAGCGGTCATCGTATTTCTTTTATTGATAAGCAGGGCGAGGAAGCCATCGGAATCGCAACGCCGGTGCATGCCAAACTGGTGCTGCACGAAAAAGCAGCGGAGACAGGGCGTCCTGCGATCGTGATGAATGTGGACGACGGCGATCTCATTTTTAATGCGCCAAATGGACGCATTCACTTCCATGCGAAGTACTGGTCGCGCGAAGTCGGCGAATAAAAGGAGAGAACATGGCGGTATTCGACGGAAGCGTTAAGACAAAGCGGAGAGTTATGGACCCTCTGACCGACAAGCGGGTCAGCCTGCTCGCTGGATTAACATTGCCTGCAATTTGCACGCCAGGCGCGTTGCTGTATCCCGGTACAGACGTCTCAGTGGTCCATGGCGATCAGCAGCTGCATGTCGACATGAATCGCATCATGAAGGTTGGCATGAACCAGGATGTGACGATCGGGATGAACGAGGTCTATTTGGTGGATATGAACCGGACGATGACGGTTCTGGGTAATTACACGAGATCTGTAGCGATGAATTCGTTAATCACTGTTACTGGAGATTACACAAAGAATGTGATCTGTAACTACGTAAAGAACATCACCGGCAACTCTACGAATGCGATCACCGGATTCTACTCAAAATCTGTCACGCAGGATTACACCAAGACGATTACAGGGACATCTACAAACACCATCATCGGAACCTATACAAAACTCGTTCAGTCAAATTACGTGAAGAACATCAATGGCACCGCATCCAACGCGATCGTTGGAGACTACACAAAACTGCTCAGCTCTAACTATGTGAAGGTGGTCACAGGAAACTCCAATGTGCAGGTGACCAGCGAATCGACCGTGCAGTATATCGGCAACCATAGCCGGACCTTCAGCAATGATCATAAGATGTTTATCTCCGGGACGAACACTCACACCACCTGCGGCCCTACCATCAAAACCGAAATCGACGTGCAGGTATCGCAACAAGTCGATAATCACATTGAGGCACATCCCAGTGACCTTAACCAGGAAAAGAACCAGTGGTTTGCTACCGCAATGAAGAAAGGTGATGCCCAAGTTCTGAAACTGGACTTTACGGTATTTCAGATTCAGGCGGAAGGCGCAAAAATTGACTTTAGCGGCTTGGCGATTGCCGCCTATGGCGGCTATTTCACTTTCTACGGAAGCACGAATTCGTTCTTTATGAACAAATTTGAAGTCGGGCTGGTAGCCGGAAAAGCCCTTGGAATAGAGGTCAAAGCGGTGGGCATAGAAGGAAAATCCGAATTGCTCAAGAGTAATCTTGCAGCCATCATGAACAAAGTTGGTTTGGTTAAGGTCGAAGAAGGTGGAGTAACAATGGTGGAGTATCCGGCGAATATATTCGGCGGGATTTTGCTTGGAATTAACCAATTCATGTAGCGCCTATGACGGATATGACATACGAAGCCACAATACGGGAGACGTCAAAACAGCTTTTGCCCTGGCGCTGGGCAGAGGCATTGAAAAGCTGTCACCTTTTCTGGATTCCAGCGCGTCTTGGCAGTATCCCTTCAAGCCAAAGGGAATGGCTGCTGGTTTTTTTTGCCAATCTTGCAGACCGGCTCGAATCTGAGAATCAGCTTCGTGGAGAGTTATTTATGTCTTCGCGAACTATTCATGAAAACGAGCCATTGAAATCCATCTATCTGAATGCCGTACTCAGCGATGTGCCGCTGGCAGGGCAAAGCCGCAGAACGCAGAAACGAGAGCAGGCCATACCTGTCCCAAAGGATATCGACGATATGGCAAAGGGGAAAAAGCAGTATGTTCCATATGACTACGTGCCCGAGACTGCATATTGGTTCCTGAGCCGCGAGCACAGAGAACTAAGGGAGCGCTATCTCGGCTATGGAGGGCTAAGTATGTTGTACCGCAAGCCCGATGACAACTCAGCTCCCCCTGCTGCATCCTGGCCTGCTCATGTGCCTCTCATCATTCCCAAATTTCTTCGACGAGATCCGAATATGAGCGCCCTTCTGGAAGAATTTGACCTGAAAGCCATGAACAAGGTGCCTGCATTTTTGCGCAACCAACCTGGCATGAAGCCGGTGTTTTCAACTCTAAAGGCTGACAAATTGCAAGAACGGGCCGAATCACTTCAATCCAGTTTTGGGGCCAAGAGCAAAGAAATTTTTGGGGACGGAATGCCGCGAGATCTAACGTTCGAGGGCCTTCCTTTCCTGCTGCCACAATTCACTACACAGGATTTTTTTGCGAGCACTGAAGCCAAGATTCGCAATTGGTTCGAGGTTTTCGATATTTATATCCGGGAGAGCCCAGAGGATCAAGGAGTGATCCTGGGCTGCAAGGATAATCTGACGTCCACCATAGCCGGGATTATCAAACAGATGCGCAACGACGGTTATCACTATTGGGAAGGCTGAGGCTCAGATGACCGCACAGGAGCAAACTGCGTATGGAACTGAAGACATCCGGCCTTATGCGGCAGTCAAAGATCTTGAGTATCAGGGGCAAGCCGCAGGATTTGAGTGTTACTCCATCCCAATGCGGCCTGGTTTGCGGCCTGACTCTTATGACCCAGTGCGAGCGTTTCTGGAAGATTTAGTTTCTTACTTCACTGCCCGGCTAGGCTGCAATCACGAAAGTTTTGTCCAGATCGGGAAACCGCGTGATCAAGCGGCGACGCGACGTTTTTCTGAAAATGCGCGCAAGTGGATTCCTGAAACAGGTCTGGGCGTGTGGCCGCACCGTCCTGCGCCGCGCATGTGGAAGACGGAGGATCTGGAAGAGTTGGATCCAACTTCGGGAATGACGACACTGCTGCACTCATTGTTTCGGGTGACGGCTGACGCCAATGCCCGGCTCAGTGCGATGACCACCATGGCCGGTACGGGCTGCGGGCTGCAGTTGATAAGCCGCACAGAAAGTGCGGCCCTGCTGCGCGATTTAAAGGAACTTTTCCTCGGTTTCATTCAGGACCGTGTTTTTCGCATCTTTCCCTGGTATGTGCCGCTTCTTGAGAAGGCTGTGCTTGTTGAACCTATAGAACCACTCGCTGTCAACGCGTTGCGGGGCATTTCACTTTATGTGCGGGAGAGCCCGGAAGACGGCGGTATTCTTATCCTGTCTGCTGAACCGCTGGCAGAGATCATCGCGCAGCTTGGCTGCAAACAGATAGAGCATGGGACGACTCCAAAATGGAAGTTAGGTGACTGAACAGATGAGCCCCTATCCGACCGACCTGTATGTCGCTTCGCAGACTGCACGTGAGCTAGTAATCGTCGATCCGCCTTACATGATCTTCAGTACAGTCTTCGCCATCTGCGGGCTGCTTTCTCTACTAGGTGGCTTCGTGGTGCTTTCCATTTTGCGAGTCGGCTTTGTGCGTCCACTTCAGATGGTGTTGTGGCTTCTTCCTGTCCTAATCGGATCCCCATTTCTGATTGTTGCTGCATTGACCGGCTCAACCACACGGATAGTCGCTTCGACCGACGTCGGAAAGCTCACTGTTCACAAGAGCGTTCTGTCATTTCCACTGCACACGAAACAATACCCGTTGGAGCAGGTGCGCCTGGTTAAGGTCGGGGTGGGAAATGTTTGCCGCTTTCTTTATGTGAGCCTCGCGGATAAGCCGGCCGAAGACCTGACGAGCTGTACTGACCGTACCGGATACAGCGAGGTTGCCGATGCGCTGAATTCATTCCTGGATGGGAGTCGCCAGTCGGGGTTCAATCTCCGGATGCAAGACGGAAAGCGAGCTCTTCTGGAAGACCGATAGCCAGTATTTTCTCCTGAACGGTGCGGATGTCGTAGTCGACGCGGCGGAATTCAACCACTCTCATCGCTGAGTCATAGATGCAGTATGCGGCGCGAGCATCGCCGTCGCGAGGTTGTCCGACAGCGCCGGGATTCAGAAGATACCGTCGATCCGGAACAATCGCTATCTGGCTGGGAAGAACGTGGAGACGAGAGACTTCGAAATAGCGTTGATATGGCTCGGCGATAAAACCTCCCTGGACATGGGTGTGTCCAAAAAAGGTCAGTTCTTCATCCGCGTGCCTGAACCCTATTTCCGCCTCGTGTTCGTGAAATATGTAACGGTCTTCATCATCGGGCGCGCCGTGCACAAGACCAAAATCTTCAACCAGGACCGGGCCTCGATCGAGATGGAGCAGCCAGTCGGCATGCTCATCGAGCAACTCCTCCCTGGTCCAGAGCGAAGAGCATTGTGCGATTGAATTGAAAGAACCGAAAGCGGCCGCTCCCGAGCACGCCTTGTCGTGATTGCCGCGAATGACCACGTCTCCATGCGCGCGCACCCAGGCGACCACCTCATTCGGATTCGGTCCATAGCCGACGATGTCGCCCAGGCAGAGAACTGCATGATAGCGTTGATCCGCCGCATCATGCAGAACAGCGTTCAACGCCTCCCAATTGCCGTGAATGTCACTCAGTATCAGAAAACGCAAAGCTGCTCTCTAGGGTGTCGTTGGTTATCGGGGATAAGAGTCGCTGCCGGCTGCTGCGCTGAGGCAGGAGCGGACGACAGTTTGCAGGTATGCCAAGAGACGGCATCGGCAAGGGTTCTGTGACAGCATCTTGCTGCATGCGATGCGCAGGATCCCAATTTGCTACGTCGCCGGCCATGATGGCACGCGTGATCAGGACCGCGTCCACGATTGTCTGCGACGGCCGGTAGTCCTTCCAGAGACAGACGAATCCAGTCATCGGATCAACGTTGATGTGCGAAATGGGATGGACGAAATAACCTTCCAGCGGCAAGAAGGGATAATAGCGAGGATAAACGTAGCGCAGTTCGTGCCTTGTTTCGATGCGCCGTTCGCTTCTCCGTCCAACCCATGCCGGCGACTCGCACATCACGACGCGGAATTCGTTAGGCAACCGGGTGATCTGGGCAAATGCTGTCTTGTTTGCGTCCGCCAGAGACCCGAGGAGTTGCCACTCTGTCTCCATGCGGCGATTTCGTAAATTCATGCGTGAGCCTCAACCATTCAGCACGATCGTCGACACGCGGAGAATGTCGTTTGTCCGCACGCCCTGTTCTGGAAGAGAGAGAGAAAAGTCGAGCGAATGGCCATTCCAGACAACCTGCGGCTGCCCTTCTCCCTTGAGATAGTCTCCTCGCTCTCTCAGCTCGAAGAGTATCTCGTCGAGCGTCGTCTCCAGTGTTTCCTGCTCGTCGATATCGACATTGAACTTTTGCTCGGCCCGAACTGTGTCGAAAAGCATCTGGTATTTGGGCATTGGGAGTTCTCCTTTCCGGTATCTTTCGCGCGTCAATCTATCGACCCTGGTGTTCCCGGGTGCACCGCGGCGGCAACAAACTCGCTCACTTCGGCGGACAAACCCGGAATTGTCCACCCGCATCGGCTGCACTGTCCATTGGTGTCATCCCAGCAGGAACGGCACTGGCTGTGTCCACAGCTTGCGCAAGCCCAATGGGCCACATTCCAATCCGCCGTACGCAAGCAGAGAGCGCATCGGCCTCCGCGCACTTGTGAGCCGAAGCGTTCCTGCCACCAGGAGAGCTCAAGAGAAAACAGGTGAACTTGATTTGCTTCGCAGAGACGGCATCGCCCACGTTCAAACTGCCAGCAGTTTTCGCATGCGACCAGATGACAGCGTGGACAGGAAAAGGAAAGCAGCCCACGCAACCGGGCGCGGCAGAGCTGGCATCTTGCCCCACGCAGGACGCTCTTGATGGCGAGCCCGGCAGGCGGAAGTGCAGCAATCAGCGCCGCCGTCCAGGCTGCACGCGAATAAGCAATATCCGACCCCAGAACCCCGAAGACAAGACCCAGCAGGCTGGCAGCAGACGCGACAAGAAGCGGCAGATAGATATGTTCTGCCTCAAGCGCAAGTACGCGCATGCCGGCAAGAATGATCAGGCCGCAAAGGAATCCTCCTGCAAGGTCGCCGATAAGTCCCCAGCGCGTGGCGATAAGCTGAGCCGCAACGGCGAAGATGCCCAGAGCCGCAAGCAGAACATTGGTGCGCAACGTCGTCACGAGACACTTCCAATCACCTCAGTGCGCGAGCTCTCCCGAATGATAAGTTCGCGGCTTCCACAGGAGGGGCAAACACCCCAGCGCCGTACCCACGCAATGCGCCGGTTGGGAGACAATTGCCTTCTGCAAGTGCCGCATTCTGCAAGTGTGCAGATTGGGAATAGCGCTCCAGATACTTCAGTGTGAAATGGGCATTCCGCGCTCTGACGATGTTGGACCGTTCGCGAAATAGGCGTTTGATCGAGATCCACATACACGGAAAAAGCGTCGTTCCTTTCCTTCGCAGCAGAAAGAGCGATCTCCACTTGAAGTCCGGCCACAATGGAAGCCATGGTGGCCGTGCTTGTCCATTGGGCAGCTTCTTCCTGCGTCTTGTCCCAACAGGTATGCACGTCTGACTCCCAGACGCTCAACAGCGCCGCGCGCCGCTTGCTGGTGAGCAGGCAGGCGAAACAGGCTGCTGAATCGGCATCCGGAAACCATGACACGCGCCCGACACGCGTGCTTGTGCCCCCCAGACCGGCGTCGCATACGGGAAACCCGTAGGTTGCGGCAATGGCAGATATCTCCGTGCGCGCAAGATCGGTATCCACACAACTGAAAAGCACTTCGGCTTTCAGGAATCGCTCCGGGTCAACATCTGCGATTTCTACTGGTGCTCCGCTCCAGTGCGTCTGCGGGAACCAGGCTCGCAGCCGATCAAGAGCACTGGACACTTTGCTTTGACCGGCGGCGCCTTCGCGGAACAGCACCGACCGCTTGATGTTCTTCTCTTCGAGCCGATCGGCATCTGCGACAAACACCGATTCGCAACCCAGAAGCCCGAGGTTTCTAGCGACCTCAGAGCCGAGCGCACCTATACCCGCAACCACCACCTGGTGAAACACGACGCTCTCTCCAGCGATGCCTCTCTACGAAGAGGTTATAAGGTTTTCTCAGTATACAAAGCGCGAAGATACTTTGAGTTAGACGGTATTACTATAAAGCATTCCTGTTCCGGCAAACATTCCAGCCAATTTAGATAAATAAACGTAGGAATGGACACATCCCATCGCCGGCAAATGAGGACAATGCACAAGAGAACGTGAGTGCAGTTTGTGTGCCGGTGAAATGCCCGCGGGTATTCATCACCGTATTTCTCGCGCAGAGAGTTCGCTCGTGCATGAATATCTATCAAACGCTCTATTTCATGTCGCTAGTAGGGGCCACAGCCGGACTCCTTGCATGGGCCTCACAGGCCCTCCTTGTGCTGCTGGTACCGGCAGGTTCTCCTGCCTGGCCATCGGCGGTCATGGCTGCTGCGCTGCTTGGTGCATTCATTGGCGGTTTCACCGTAGCATTTGATGACAAATGGGCGGGCAATCGCATGCAGGCGCGGTGGGTTGCCATGGGTACTCTCATAGGTTTCATCGCCGGCATGCTTTCAGGAGCGTTGCACCTTCCCTTGCGCAGCGCTTTGCCCGGCGCGCTGCCTCTTGGCACAGTGCTCGGCTGGATGATGAGTGGAGCGCTGATCGGGGCCGGATTGGGTGCGCGCTGGCTCTCAGTTAACCGTGCCCGTCTTGCCCATGGAATGATCGGCGGAATGAGTGGAGGCTTTCTGGGTGGGATGATCTTCGGAACTCTCAGCCAGTGGCTCCCAGGCTTTTCGCAGGCAGTGGCTTTCGTGCTTACCGGAGCCGGCATCAGCTTTGGAATTGCTTTTGCACCGGTCCTCCTTCGCGACGGCGTATTGCGGTTTGTCAACAGTGGCGATCCACGAGCGTCGAGCAAGCTCGGCAAAAAGGAATGGCCAATTCAGGAGGGAGATAGCTATGTCCTGGGCAGCCAGAGCGCTGACCTCTCTAAGTCGACTTATGGGCGGGAGATAGACATCTATCTTCCCGATGCATCCGTCGCGCCGCGGCATGCTCGTATTTATGGCCGGGAAGGGCGCTTTTATGTAACCCGCCATCCCGATGTTATGTCGGAAGCAGGCCTCCGCCGCTTCTTACTCAAGGCGCAAAATCGCTCTATCACCTCTCCGTTCGAGTTACGTGATCAGGCCCTGATCGTACTTGGGCGTACCACCCTCATGTTTATAGCGAAGCAGAAGGCGGCGGCACGGCCGCGGTAATGAAAAGTGCTTTCCACATCACGGCAATTATCCTCGCAGCGATAGGATGGCTGCATGCTCGTGCGTACGGGCAGGCTACCTCTCTTGATTTCCTGACGAAGCCGGCGCTGATTGAGTGCGAGCCGGACGGGGGAGAACCCTGTTTTCGAATGAGCTTCGGCTTTGTTGATGAAGCCGGGAGACCGGCGAATGTGCAGCTTCCGCCTGCGGATCAGTTGGCGTCGCATGTCGAAGTTCAGATAGACGAACAGGCAGTCAAGCCATTCTACGCAGTCGCGGCTGCCGCTCATTCCAATCAGGCAAGGCGCCCAGAGACTACGATTCTGCTTTTCGATGTCAGCGGCAGCATGCTTACTAACGATCTTGGCGGGCAGGCCCGTTTCGAAGCGGCGAAAAACGCCGCGGCTGAGTATCTAAAGAGTTTTTCGGATGGTCAGGATCAGATCGCTGTTGTTCCATTTGCCAGCCGCAAGGTAGAAGAGACCATTACAGCAGCCCGCTTTGTAGGCACCCGGGCCGAAGCACAGACGGAACTGGAAGCGCTGCCCAAGCCGGAAGCCCGCAACAACACAGCGTTGTATTCAGCAGTTCGCACCGCAGTTGAGACACTTCAGCAGCGGCGTCAGTCCGATCACGAAGTGCTGCGCCTGATCCTGCTCACAGATGGCACAAACGACGTGCGCCCGCAATCCGGAGATGATCCAGGGCTGCTTGCAGGCCAAAGTGGACTCAGCACAGCCGCAGCCGCTGTGCAGCGATCAGGGGTTGACGTTCTACCTATAGGACTTGGCAATCGACAATCCATTGACGAAATAGCGATGACCCGTTTGGGAACAAGGCCTCCTCTCATCACCTTCGATGTAGATACATTGCACCAGGCATTCCAGTCGCGGCAGGTTCCTCAGGATGGAGCCCTGACAGTAACAATCCAGGCGCCGGAGAGTCTGGGCTCGCGCACGCTGCTCGCCGGTCGAGTTATCCATTTCCGCGCAAAAGTCACACTGCCTGACGGATCTGTGCTGGTAGAGAATCGCCAGGCGCTGTGGGTTGCGCCACCAGTTGCAACCCCCTCATTTGAAGATGAAGCGACGGATAGCGAGCAGCGCGCTTACCTGGCAAGTGCGCTGCTTGGTCATGGCTCGTTTCTGTTTTCATTGCGACCGTTCCTTGTATTTGCCGGTCTCGCGGCACTGCTGGCGGTTTTGTGGTTCGGGTTGCCCAGGCTGCTGTGGCCGGAGCGATATGACCAGCGCGCCGCACGGCCGGTGCGGCCGGATTACTGGCCGGGCGCGGAGCCTTTAGCTCGTCAGAGCGGTCAAGCTGCTTTTCGGCATGCCCCGCCGGGCTTTGAGACCATTGGCCAGGGCAGGCGCGCTCCGGTACGCGGGCCCAGCGACCACACCATCGTTCGACCAGTCACAGTGTTTGATCCAAATAAGACACGCTTAAGTTAACGGAAGGGGTCCTATGCCGATCATTGAAGTTCGACGCCAGGGTGTCCGGCCTGCAGTGCGAAAGGTTCCCACGAGCACATGCGCGGTGACCATGCCTATGACGCTGGACAGGGTAGGGCGGGAAACCCGCTCGGAGAACGAAGAGCCGGAGATGGTGGAATCGCTCCAGGACGCATTCGAGAAATTCAATCCGCAGATGAAATTCACGGGAACGGCTGGCCAGAACGAAACAGAGTTTCAGGCGGACCTGCGGTTTCGCAGCATCAAGGACTTCGACCCCGCCAACCTCATGACTCGTCAAGAAGTTCGAGCCGAAGACGGTTCGGTGACCTATTTGCGCAATGACCTTGCCGATCTGAAAAGCAACATTGATCTGATGTACCGGCTCAAGGATCGCTGGAAACTTCCTGCGGTGCGTCGCGCCTGGAGCAATCCGGAACAGCGCAGGCAGATTATTTCCGCTCTTGCGCAACTGCGGGATGAACTCGGCAAAGTCGTGGAGGGAGAAAAATAAATGGAGACGCTCACAAAATCTGCGAACGAGATTTTAGGAGATGCACCCGCACGCGACGTCCTGCTGGAGATTTTTGCCGATCTGCATCCCGGCCTTATCGATGAAAATCGCCCGATAACCTCCATTTTCACGCCTCAGAGCGCGCGCGAGTTCCTCGCTCAGCTTACCGATGTCACCTCAATGCTCAACGAGGAGGACAACTTTGAGGAGACGCTGGCGAAGCTACAAGCGCAGATCAACCAGGCGGAGGAGATGCGAGATGAACTGCTCGAGCAGGTGTTTGCGCAGATACGGCCCATCGAGCGCAGCTATCGCGAGCTGCATACATTCTTTGACAACACGAAAGTCTACGACGGCAAGCAACGGAAGCCTATCGAGCTCTTCATTTGGAACGCGGACCCGCGCCAGATGAAAGACGTATACAGCATGACCGTTGCGGCGATCGAGAACTTCTGCAAGAAGCGCAACGATAACTTCAACTTTCGCGATGACATCTGCAATCTGGTAATTCCGGGATGGATTAACCAGCTCGTGCGCGAGCGCCTGGAAAGCATTGCCAATCAATGGGGCATGCTCCTCATCACCGACATTGACGACGAGAAATCATTCCAGAATGTGGAACGAAATTTCAGGCCGGGTGGCAAATACGAATTCCTGAAGCGGCCAGAGGACCGGGCCGCTGCCGATGTCGTCATCATGGGATATTTGCAACTGCGTCCCAAACACTGGTTTGAAAAGACCATTGACAATGGGGACGATCTTTACGGTCCGCCATCGCTCGCGTTTGCCGGTGCCGTTGCCCGTACCGATGACAGCGTCGGCATGGCGCAGGGTCCTGTCGGCTCACGCTTTGGCCAGGTCACTGGTCCGGAGAAGGCCCGGATCGAACCGCTTATCAGCGAAATGGAACATATCAGCATGGAGCGCCAGCTAATTCCGGTCATTCGGGATGCCGATAACAAGCTGTGTTTCTTCGGCTGCCGGACGCTCGCCGATGATCCCTATGGCGTTTATAAATTTTTCACCTCCTACCGCATCATTCGCTACATTGAGCGGTGCTGCCGGCACTATCTGTTGCAGGTAGCTGGTCAGGTACTCACGCGCGAGTTTATGGATGAAGCTATCGAGAAGCCGATCGCGCGGATGTTACAGGAGCAGGTGGAGGCTGGCACGCTTCTCGACTACAAACTGGAGATCGATCGCGATGCGAATAAGCGCATGCAGGGTATCTGCGACCTGAAGCTCGAGGTGATGCCCACTGGCCCCGGCGAGAGCTTCCGCCTCAAGATCGATACACCCGAGTTTGCTTCTGAGGGAGCAAAGCAAGAAGCGGCTGGCCGGTAAGATCGGCTGAACGCAGATGAGTCCGAGCATGTGGGTCGACCGCGTCCTTGGCGTTCTTTTTGGCAGGCGACCTCGAGTTTTATCGACAAACACCACCACACCCAAGGAAAAGAGGAGGACGATTAACATGTCGAGTCCATTGCGCAGCACAGTCACTGTAGATGGAAGCAAGTTCGATGCACTGGCCAGCTCAGTACGTTTTGCCACGTTGAAGGATCGCGCAGGTATGCCGGAAATGGGCACGCTCTCTACGGCGATCAAAGTCTATGTCGACTTTCACGACGACACAAATATGCCGCATGGCACCTTACAGCGTCTTTTTACCCTCGCTAACGTAGTAACCCGCGACAAGATCGTGGACATGAAGATTGAGTATTGGAAAGATGACGCGAAGAAAGATGCCTTGTGCAGTTACAAATTCAAGGGCTGGATCAGCCGCTTTGAGACAGGAAACCCGCTGCCAACGACAAATCCGGATGGAAACACCGATCCCAGCGTCTCTTCGACGGTAAATCACCTGCTCACACTTGAGCTGGAGCCGGCGATGAATCAGCAGAACTTCAAAGAGATCACCATGGGGAATTAAGTCCGTAGGCCGCGTGCTTCGCAGTTGGTGCTCTGCTCCGCGTGCACGCCGGTCCGCGCGTACGAGGACCGTTCAAGCTTCCCGGGAGATACGGCCATGGCCCCGACAGTTCCTCAGGAGAATCTTTCGCCGCCACCAATTGCATTTCCACTGCGTTTGGACGGTGGACTGTTGCAAAAGACCAATGAGCGGGAAGCGTATCTGCTGCTGCTCGGAATTATGGCGCGCACACCACGCGGCTCATGGGCGGGACACTCCTCATTCGGCTTTCATGAATTTTTTTCGGAAATTACCAGGCAAGGAAGCTGAAGCAACTGTTAAAGAAATCAATGCAGTTCTTGCCGACCTCGGCCTCAACCGTTATTGCGTCGATTCCCTTGTTCTCGAGCCGCTTGAGAAAGATGTGGAGGGTGAGGGTAAGACTCGATGGGCCGGACACGTCATTGAGCAGCGCGGTGTCACACTAATGCTGCGAGAAAGCGGCAATGATCGCGCAACAGAGTATGCCCTATGAACTCGAGTGCCGCAGAAATCGATCTGAAGCTTCGAGAGGATTTTCGCCGCTATCTGCGCGAGTATGGGATCGAGTCCACACTTATTGATCCTGTGCTGGCCGTACTCTTTCGGACGCTGGCCGCGCAGATTTACGCTCTCTCATCAGACACCGACAGACTGAAGATCGCACTCCTGGATGAGCTACTGGAAGGACTGGGCATCGAACGCCGCTTCGCGCACCCGGCGCAGCTGATAGTGCGTTATCGCTGCCAGGATGATCCGGTGCACATAGGGGCAGGCACAGTACTGAATGGCGAGTCTGAAAGCGGCGGGCGCATGCACTTCACCACGGACTACGGCATCTCTGTCTCTTCTGCGCGTATCGCCGCCGTGTTCGTCTATCAACGCGCGAATGGCGGTCCTGGGCAACTGCGCTTATTGAGCGGCATTGAACTTCCCGGCGAAAGTCTGCGTGCCGGTCCATCGTATGGCCCTGTTCCCGCCGAATTGGGTGCGCATCCGGCGATTTATATCGCGATCGAGAATCTGGGCTCCACGCACCTTTCGCGACATGGAATCTTTCTGCAAACCAGTCCAGAGGCGATGTTGTTGAACGCCCAGTTGAAGAGCGAGAACTGGTGCCTGGCCTCGAACGATGGCAGATTCGAAGCCGCCGGCGTGCTTCGTCCGCACACGCTGAATGCCGGCCAGCATCAATTGAAGTGGCTTCTGAAGACACGCGAGATGGCGCCGGATCCGGAGAGAGCAGAGACGCCCCAGTTACCTACAGGCTTCTGGCGAGGCAAGTGCTTTCAACTTCCGCCTCTCCCGGTTGAGCGCTACTTTCAGTGCGACGTTCCTTATGGATTGGAGACTCCACTTCGTTCGATCTTTGAACGTCCGGTATTTTTCATCAGGCCGCGCGCATGGCTACGGATTCAGTTGGACACACGAGTAGAGCCTCTCCATACGGCGCTCTCAGCCGCCTATCTCCACGCGCAAAGCGCCTCCAACATAGAGTGCTCGAACCAGACGGTGTACTTCCGTGAAAACGGCACGACGATTCCCATCAGCAAAGAAAGCGGCGTCCGGTCTTTTCTGGTTGCGCCACTTTCCATTGCCGGTGAAAGCGGGGAGACATATCTCCCTGAATTCGAGCCTTCTTTTGCGCCCGGCAAGGGGAGATATCGGCTGCATCAAGGGAACCTGACACTGCTGCCCGGGAAAATGGGTAACGGAGAGGATGAAACTTACGCCAACGTTCGCCTATGGATGACCATGGGGGCAGCGGGCAACCAAATGGGCGTGGCGCGTTTGCAGAGCTTCGCGAAAGCCCCGGCGCGCGGCCTCTCAGTTGAAAACATCACTGCGGCCGCAGGCGGCTCTGACGGTGAGGGCCTGCATTCAGCACAACGCCGCTTCTCCGAGACCCTGTTGTCGAGGCAGCGCCTGCTCACACGCGCAGATCTCGACGTCTCCATTCGCTCCTTCGATCGCCGCATTACCGGAGTCGATGTTCAGCCGGTGCTGGCACGCAGCGTGCGCGGGCTGCGCCGCCTGCATCGGATCCTGGTCGCTGCGGAGCGCGACCGGTTCACAGCTCCGGAAGAAGAGGCGCGCGTCCTGGTTGCTGATCTGAACAGTTTCCTGCGAGAGCGGATGCCGCTCGACGTGGATGCAAGCGTAGAGCTCACATGGGCATGACCACCTCACCGTCTACCTCACCGTCTTCGGAGCACTACCCCGTGATGCCGGACTTTGCGCGGGGCACATCAGGCTTCACGCACACGGTAGACTCAGCTCTGCACGTGCTCGATGTTCTGGGCATTATTGATTCACGGATCACGCTGCGCATGGCCGGCCCCGGGCGCCCTCCCCTTGAAGTTGTGCGCCAATCTCCAGTACCGGGCACGCTGCTTACTCCATCTGTGACGGTCACGCTCTGGATCTCCGGCTTTGGTTTGTTTGAGGCATTGCCGCTTCCCATGCGCGAATCTGGAGGGGAAGCCGAGATGGGCACCCGCGAAATCAGCCGGCTCTTCGACGATCCCATACAAAAAGAGGCACGGTGGCTTCGCGCCGGAGTGCCATTTTTTTTGAGATTGGTCCTGATAAGCATGCAGCATGCCGCCGCTGGCTCGCTCTCTTCGGGCTGGAGTCATCG